>SWBY01010179.1_pt1 | contig 95274 bp, 78 predicted proteins | sample 4693071 | NCBI WGS metagenome assembly SWBY01 (sample SAMN10267273, study PRJNA491770) | bioreactor metagenome | isolation source: DHS bioreactor inoculated with marine methane seep sediment | place: Japan: Omine Ridge, Nankai Trough | collected 2006-05-06 | reverse complement strand
TTTTTAGCGGCCGCTTCTCAATCTTTTTTAAGCAGTGCTTTTGCCCGTAGTGAATCAAGATGCATGCAAGAAGTCATTTAATTACCCGTGAAGGCCGTACAAAATTGGAACAAGAGCTCGATTACCTCTGGAGCGTCGAACGCAAAGCCGTCACGCAAGCCGTTACGGAAGCCGCCGCCCATGGCGATCGTTCGGAAAATGCCGAGTACAAGGAGGGAAAGCGTCGGTTAAGGGAAATAGACAGGCGGATTCGTTTTCTGACCAAGCGCTTGCAGGTGTTAAAGGTCGTGGATTACTCGCCGCAACAGGAAGGCAAGGTTTTCTTCGGCGCCTGGGTGGAGCTTGAAAATGAGGCAGGGCGGATCGCTCATTACCGGATTGTCGGTTCCGACGAGTTCGATCCGCATAAAAATGCGATCAGCATCAACTCGCCGATGGCAAAAGCGCTGATCGGCAAATCCGTCGACGACGAGATTTTTGTGCACACGCCCGAGGGCGTCAAGGAATGGATTATCAACGAGATCCGGTATGAGCCTTTTGATTGAGAGGGTTGGCTAAGGTGACCTCGTCAAAGCCTTACGCGGCGAACTGACCGCTGACTTGGCGCGCGCAAAACCCCGGCCAGATCAGCGGCGAAAACCGCCGAGGCGCTACTGGCGAAAATCAAAGCCGAATGTGAACAAATAGCGGGTTGGAACACGCCAAAGGAAGGCGAGAAAATCGAGTGCCGCGGGATGATGAAATGGCGCTTACCTTACGGTATTCCGGGGTCCTGGTTTGTCGCACAGGCTTAAGCCCGGCCGCTTTTTTTTCAGACAAATGCGAGATAAATCTATATGATAGTCGCCTTTTAATCACGAAAAAGGTTTCATCATGCAAATAGCAGACAATATGGCTGTTTCCATTCATTACACTCTGACTAATGACGCCGGCGAAGTGCTGGACAGTTCGGTTGGGGATGAGCCGTTGGTTTACCTGCAAGGCATGGGGAATATTATTTCCGGCCTGGAAAAAGCCCTGGAGGGCAAAACGGTAGGCGACAAATTTAATGTCCACATTGAGGCGGCCGACGCTTATGGCGAGCATCAGGACGGTATGGTTCAGGTGATTCCTCGGGCCATGTTCGAAGGTATAGATACCGTCGAAGTCGGCATGCAGTTTCATGCCGATGTCAGTTCAGGTCCGGGCGTGGTCACGGTAGTCGATGTCGATGGCGATGATATTACCATCGACGGCAATCACCCGCTGGCCGGCGAAGCGCTGAATTTCGATGTCGAAGTAGTGGCGGTCAGGGACGCGACTCAGGACGAGTTGGCTCATGGTCATGTTCACGGCGCCGGCTGCAATCATTAAGTGTTAGCCACACACCGGTTCCGGCTTTGGCGGAACCGGTCCCTCCAAGCTAAAGCCAGTCTTTTTTCTTGAAATAGCCGAGTAAAAAAACCGATATCGCGATAAACAGCATCCACAAGGCCGGATAGGCCCACTTCCATTTCAGTTCCGGCATATACTCGAAGTTCATGCCGTAGACGCCGGCGATAAAGGTCAGCGGAATGAAGATGGTGGCGAACACGGTCAGGACTTTCATGGTCTCGTTCATTTTGTTGCTGACGCTGGACAGATAAATGTCCAGCATGCCGGCGATCAAATCGCGGTAGGATTCCATCGCTTCAATCACACGGATGGCATGATCGTAGACATCGCCGAAATAGCGTTTGGTGCGCTCATGCAGCAAATGCGAGTCGCTGCGCTGTATGGCGACCAGCAATTCCCGCAGCGGCGAGACGCTTCTGCGTAAAAAGATCAGTTCGCGCTTGATGGTCTGGATGGTCTTCAGCGTTTTTGCCGTGGGCGTGGACAGTAATTCATCCTCGACGTTTTCAATCAGTTCATCGAGCGCGTCCTGCAAGGCGAAATATTCATCGACGACGGTATCCATGATCACATACGCCAGATAATCCGTGCCGAAGTTGCGCAGGCGCCCTTTCTCGTTGCCGAGTTGGGCCAGAATGGGATCAAATATAGCGTCGGGTTTTTCCTTGAACGAAAAGACGAATTTGTCGAGTACCAGTAAACTGACCTGTTCATAGTCCACGTCAAATATGTCATCGCTGAGAGACAGCGCCTTAAGGACAATGTACAGGTAGTCGTTAAAGTCCTCGAATTTGGGCCGTTGATGGGTATTGAGAATGTCCTCAAGCACCAGGGCGTGAATGCCAAAATGCTTGCCGATGGCATCAATGATCGAAATGTCCGACAAGCCTTCGATATTGACCCAGGTTACTGTATCGGTCTGCTTATACGGCAACACGTCTTCAATCGATTTAATGATGCGTTTTTCCAGCATGGACGGATTGTAATCAATCACGGTGATGCGGTTTTCAATGCCGTGCACCTCGCCGACGTGCACGAGCGAGCCGGAGGGCAGACCTGATTTTTCCGAAGCGTAACTTAATGATTCAGCCATGATAAAAAATAATTAGGGTCAGGTAGGAAAGACAATTACTCCGCCAGCACCGGAAACAGGCCTTTCAGGCCGCTTGCGATGAATTCGACGGCAAGCGCCGACAGGATCAGTCCCATCAGCCGGGTGAAAATATTGATGCCGGTCTGGCTGATGTGCCGGATCAGCCAGGGGGTCGTTCTCAGTACGATCCATAAAATCGCCATGACGGCAATGATATCGAGGCTCATGATCAGGTAATGATTGATGTCGGTGCCCCGGTGCGAGTACATGATAACCGTACTGATAGCGCCAGGCCCCGCCAGCAGCGGCATCGATAACGGCACCACGGCGATGGACTGCCTGGCTTCGCCTTCCTCGGCTTCTTTTTTCGTATGTACGGTTTTGCTGATTTTGGCTTGCAGCATGGAGAGCGCCATCAGCATCAGCAGAATGCCGCCGCTGACCAGGAACGAATTGATACTGATGCCGAAAAAAACCAGCAGGTTTTCCCCCAGAAACAGCGCCAGCAGCAGAATCGTCGTGACCGTTATCACGACGGTATTCTCGATGTTTTTGAGTTCGGACGCTTTCGTATGAGCGGTCAGCGCGGCAATAATGGGAATGATGCCTATCGGATCGACCACGGCGAACAAGGCGATAAATATTTTTATATAATCCGTATATTCGAGCATAATATTTTCCGGCAAGCGAAGTGGATCACAGGATTCGGCTGGCTACAGGCATAACTCTAAACCGATAACAGACTTGCAGGCAAAGATAATTCATGACAGACGTATCCATACAGTTACCGATGCTAGGCTGGCGCGAGTGGGTCGCGCTGCCCGAACTGAATATCGGACAGATCAAGGCTAAAATCGACACCGGCGCGCGTTCGTCGGCTCTGCATGCTTGCGCAATCGATCCTTATCGAAAAAGCGGCCAGCGCTGGATCATGTTTGCCATTCATCCCAGCCAGATCAGTACCGATGTGCTGGTCGAGTGCCATGCGCCGGTCAAGGATCGCCGCCTGGTGTCGGATTCGGGCGGGCACAAGCAGCGGCGCTACGTGATAGAGACCGAGATCGTCCTGGGCCGTACGATGGTCAGAGCCGAAATGACGCTGACCAATCGCGACAGCATGCGTTTTCGCATGCTGCTCGGGCGCACCGCGATGAATACGCGCTTTATCATCGATCCCTGCGCCTCGTACCTGCAGGGAAAACCCGAGCTTTATCGGGATGCGCGCCTGTCGGAGCAGGAAATAATAACCCTGTGATATTTTAAGGAAAACCTTTGCAAGGCATGGACTGCAGTGACCGGCTTCAGGAAGAAGCCGGCAGGCCTTGAAAAATAGTCACTTACTCATGCAGTTCTTTATTGAGCGAGATGTACAGTTTGGGCGTGATGATTTCGTCCTCATGCAATTGTTTCAGAATATCGCCTTGTAAAGTATGCAATACCCTGTCAGCCGACTGCCGGTTCAACTGCTCCAGCAAGGCCTGGTTGGATTCGATTTGCTCGTTCATATGTACTTCGGTTTGCGCTTGTAAAGCCCGATAAACCGAGAGCACATTTTCTATCGCCTGCTTATCATCGAAAATTTCGCTCAGGTGCGACTGTTCCAGCGTGGACAGTTCGCGGATCGCTTTCGATATCAGTTTATATTGCGTGCGGTAATACAGATAAACTTCTTCCGGAGCCGGCGCTTTGGGCGACAGGAAAAGCGCCCGGCGGATGGTGTTGATAAAGCGAGTGTATATCCAGTCGCTGAAATGCTCGTTCGTCGCCTTCAACTGCTGTCTGCCGCGTTCAACCCGCTCAATTTGAATTTCCAGAATATCGAGAATTTTCTTATAGCCGGCTTCATTGATTTCCTCGCGCCGGAAAATCTCTTTCAGCATGGCTTTTTCCAGGCCTAGCGCATACAGGCGCAGCATGTTTTCGATTAAACGGTCGGAATCATCGAAATTTTGCCTGGACAGTTTGCGCTGTTGCTGATGCAGCGCGCGATAGTAAGAGGATAAAGCCTGATGCTGGTGCTCACTGATTTGTTTGTTGCTGTATAAATCATCGAGTTTATCGAGCAGGTCCTTGTAAATCAGCGCCTTGCTTTTGAGGTAGCTCAATTCCTCTTGCGGGGAGAAGGCATCGATATTCAACCGGCGAATGATTTTGCCGATCGTCGTGGCTTTGATCAGCAGGGTGAAATAAATACAGCCGATAGTGATGGCGGTAATGAACTCTTTAATGGAAAAGGAATAAGTCCAGCCGGGCAGGCTCAGATTGTCCGGAATCAGCAGCACCATGACGATCGCCAAGGCGCCGCGCAGACTGCCCCAGGATAATAACTGCTGCCAGCTTTGCGGAATTCTTTCTTCCAGCTTGAGGGCGTGAATAATCGATATCGATGTATAAACGGACGCGATACGCGCCACGGCAACCACGATGATAATGGTTATGATCGGCAGGATGGCAATTTTTAAATCGATGGAAAGGTTGGCGAACATCAAGCCCATCAGGATAAAGACCAGTGAGTTGGCCACGAAGGCAAAATAGCTCCAGAATTTTTCCATGTATTCCTCGACGCCGTGGGACATCTTGTAACGCCCGTAATTGCCCATGACCATCGAGGCGATCAATGTGGAGATGATCGAAGACAGACGGATTTGCTGACCGAACACAACCACATGCTCTGAAATCAGCTCGGTCAGCAGGAAGGTGAAATGCGCAACCAGTAAGGTCAGCGTGATTTCCAGATGTTCATTGCCTTTCACCAATTGGATCAGCTTCGAGAACATGAAGCCCATCAGCAGACCGAAAATGACGCCGCCGACCAGCATGGTCGTGAACGAGAAAAGCCCCGACAGCAGGGTCGGAAAACCGGTGTAGCCATGAATGAACAAGTCCAGAAACACCAGGAACAGAGCGAAGGAAGTGGCATCGTTAAACAAGCTTTCGCCTTCGAAGATCAGGGTCAGGCGATGCGGCGCGCCGTACTCCTTAAACAGCGACAGCACCGCTACCGGGTCGGTTGAGGAAATGATGGTGCCGAACAGCAGCGTGACCAGCAGCGGAACTTCCAGGCCCAGCAATCCGAAAGCCCATTGTCCGACAAAACCGATGAATACCGCCGATATCAGTAAGCCCAGGACGGCCAGTATGCCCATCGAGTACTTGTTTTCCTTGACGTTGCGGAAATTCATGTTGTAAGCCGATTCAAAAATCAGAATAGGCAAAAACACAAAGAACAGCGATTCGGGCGTTAACTGGAAGCGGGTGATAAAAGACAGTGATTCGATGCGGGATACAGGGACTAACAGTGAGCCGACCACTACCAGCAAGACGGTATAGGGTATACGGATTTTAATCGCCAACACATTTACGCCTAATGCGATCAACATTAAAGTAAAAACGGATAAAAAGACGTCAAGATTCATTACTGTTTTGGAAGGTGTTAAATGGATGGATGGGTGGAGAAAAAGCTGTATTGACTCGCCATTATATCGGAAATTACTAATATCAGCGCCAATAAATCAGCCACGGTTGCTTGAAAGAAGCAGGATACAGGCTATTCCCCGGCTAATTTTCGGACCCGGAAAAAGCCCGCGCCGCTCTCGCCCAAAACGTCCGCCAGCCAGGGCAGGACGCGCTCCATGTCCGGCTTTAAGGTCCAAGGCGGATTGATCACAATCATGCCGCTGGCGGTCATGCCGTGCTCGCTGGTATCGGCCTGAATGCCCAGTTCGAATAACTGGATATTCTTTATGCCGCTGTTTTGCAGGGCCTGTTCCAGTGCGTCATTGCGCCGGCGTTCGACGACCGGATACCAGAGCGCGAAAATGCCGGTGGCAAAGCGCTTGTGCATTTTTACCAAGGTATTCACGACTTCCTGGTAATCGCTTTTCATTTCATAGGACGGGTCGATCAGGACCAGGCCGCGGCGCTCGGCCGGCGGCAACAGGCCGATGGCGTTTTTCAAGCCGTCGTCATGGAAGACTTTGATGCGCCTGTCCCTGTTGACGGCTTCCGTCAGCAAGGCGATTTCCGTCGAATGCAGCTCATATAAGAACAGCCGGTCGGCGTCGCGCAGTAACCGTTGCGCGATCAGGGGCGAGCCGGGATAACGCCTGAGCGGCTCCTGGCCGTTGAATTGCCTGATCAGTTCGACATAGGCGGCAACGCCGTCCGGCAGGTCATGCCGTTGCCATAGCTTGCCGATACCATTGTCGAATTCCCTGTTTTTCAGGGCGTATTCGCTGTCCAGCGCATAAGCGCCGGGGCCGGCATGGGTATCGACGCAGCAGAACGGTTTGTCTTTTTTCTTCAGGTATTCAAGAATCCGGATCAGAATCAGGTGTTTCAGCACATCGGCGAAATTGCCGGCATGGAAGGCGTGGCGGTAACTGAGCATAAAAAGGGTTTTTGTAAGAAGGGTAAGGGCGGTTGCCGGGTTGTTCAGATTACTTTTTCAAAAATAGTCATGGCGATTTCGAACGCAATCAGCCAGATGATAATCCATTCCAGTGCCGAGGAGTGCCGGTGCTTTTGTTCATCGGCCAGCATTTCGAACAATTCATGGATAGTTTCGAGTTTTTTGGACAGAACCTCGATGCGTTGTGTTATTTCCAGGTATTTGGCGGCGACGCTGTAAAAAGGTTCGTATTCCGGGTATTCCCAGAAAAAATCGGGAATATCGAGCAGGTCGTAATTCAGAATGATATCGCTTTTGGTCAGGAACAGCTGGCCGCGGATTTGGGCTATTTCCTGGCGGTTCAGGTTGATGCGCCCATCCTGGGCCAGTGACTTCGGAATGTAATTGGTATTGGTGATCGTCCTGAGGGCGTGGGTCTCGAAATAGGCCAGCTTGATCGATTGCGCCATGCCCTGGGACAGTGCGAACAACAGGATGGGGTCGGAAGATTCGACTTCTATATGGTCTTCAACAATACGGGTCGTCGAGCAATTGAGCGCGTAGGTGAAATTGTCTTCCTCGACGATCTCAAGCGGGTTATCCGCATGCTCCAGCAGTAAATGATGGAGCCGGGACTGTTGCTCCGGGCCGATGTTCCAGTGCACGGCGGCTCCATACGCGAAAATAACCGACAAGGTCTGATGATCCTCAATCAGCAAGGCGCCTTTAATGATCCTGACCTGTTTTGATTCCGAAATGACTTTTGACAGTTCGGCAATATCAAAACGTTGCGCCAGGCAATAGGCAACGCATTTTTTAATGGACGGATTCTCAGGCATGCGGCATTCTTAAAAGCTCATTCGGGGGCGGTGTGCGGCTGGCTTCCAGCCTGGCACGACTTGCCCTTGAACAGGGTTGATTTATTCGGTTATTTTGACTAACCATCCGTTTTCGCCATCGCAGCGCGGCGATTTGGCATTGACCTTGACGTTAATTCGGGCGGTGACATTTTTCAGTTCGGCCGGCAGTTTGCCTTTTACCAGATAGAAGCTGTCTTTATCTTCGGCCGTGATTGCCACCGGGATCGTTTTTACCGTGACCACAACCTGATCGGGGCTTTGAACCCCGGTGGCCCTGAAGGAAAATTCCGATTCGGGCGCAACCGTCGCCAAATGGGCCGGTTGGAAGTTGCTGACCCGGGCTTTTACACAGGATCCGCCGCTATTGCCGCCGCCAACGCTATGGCCGGCATGACCGCTGGCACCGGCCATCGCATCGGTTATAGAAAAAAAAGAAAGACTCAATAAAATGACGAGCAGTTTTGATGTTCTCATGGTTTCCTCTCTAATTATTATATTCAGCATTCGAAGCGATGCTGTGTTTTATAGCCCGGATCGTATGTTGTCGCGTTCCGGGCGGCCGCGGATGAGAGTGTGAAAGGGTTCGATACTAAATTTTTCACAATCCCGGAAGCATGACGACCAGCACGCCCGCCTTGCGGATAATGCGCCGATTATAGAACATTCGCGTAGTCCTGCTCCAGTTGCCGGAAGTTCATCGAGGACATGAAGCGGCTAAAACTCAGCCAGGCCGACAAGCCCATCAGGTCGGTGAACTGGGGCGGCAGGAAACGCGGTGCGATGACCGTGCCTTCCTCAACCAGGTCGGCCAGCACTTTCATGTCCTCGATCATGGTTTTGCCGCAAAACAGCAGCGGGATGCGATCAGGCTTGCCGGTGCTGACCGCCAGTCGCATAAAGTTATAAGTCAGCACGAAACCTTTGATATAAGTCAGGTCCTTGGTGAAAGGCATGCCGTCCGCGCTGCTGCCCCTGAACACCCGGCTGCTGAGCGTGTAGCTTTCTTCCGGGTCCAGGCCCTTGTCCCTGAAGAAATGGAAGATATCCATGAAGTCCGCGCCGTCTTCGGCCAGCGTGATCGCGCGCACCCGGTTGATCAGGCGCATCAGCCGGTTAGGCGTGGAACTGAGAGTCAGAATCTCCATCAAGACCGCCAGCCCTTCCTGCGTGACCGCGGATGAAGGCGGCCCCTTGCCCAGAAACGTGCAGTAAGGCTGGGCCAGGCCATTCAAGGTCGTGCCCAGATGCACCCAGATTTCGTGCACTTCGAGCACGCGCAGGTCGCGCATGTTGAACAGGGCGTCCGCGCGCAGTTTGACGTAGTCGGTGCCGGCGGCGGCATCGGCGACGATGCCGTCACTGATCATCGCGCGCAGGCCGTCGCCGGGAAACAGGTTTTCAATCCTGTCGTTGAGAATGGCTACCGCTTCCTTGGCCGTGATGGTTTTGGGTTCTTCAACCAGGAAGTCCAGCTTCAGCAGTTGCGTCAGCGTTTCTTCCATCATGCTGCCGAGGCCGGCGATAGTCGGGTCGCCGACATGAAACACATCGTGCGAGGAACCGTACAGTTCCTGGGAAATATCGGAAAAGATCGGCGTGCCCCGGGACTCCAGCATGCGCACGACGGATTGATACTCGCGGCAAATCTTGCGCATGATCACGCTGAGCGGATTGAGCTGGCCCAGTGTGCGCGCCAGATCGCGTTCGATCTGGTAGAACTCGCGTTTTTTCTCTATCGGATCAAAGCCTAACGGCCGCTGCGAATAATAATCAGGCGACACGGCCGGCGGCTTCCTGCATTTGGCCTCGAAAAAAGCCTGCTTGACGTTGTCGTCCCATTTGATCGCATCCAGAATGCGTATCGGCTGTTGGGCCTTGACGATACGGTCCGAAAGCATTTTGACTTCAGTCAGGTAAGTGGAGGGTTTGGTTGTCTTTTTGCTCATTAAGTGTCTGCCAGCGCTGCAACGGGTCGGGAAATCTTTCAGGCCGGGCCATACCAGTAGCGCAGCCAGACCCAGTATATCAACAGATTGATAAAGCCCAATGGAATTCCAACGCGGGCAAACTCGAAAAAACCCAACGTCGCCCCGTGTTTCTCGGCATGCTGGATAATGATGACGTTGCTGGCGGCGCCCAGGATCAGGAAGTTGCCGGCTATCGTGCTGCCGGCCGCCAGGGCCATCAGCGAGGCGCTATCGCCATGGGTCAGCATGGGCAGATACAGTGCGACCAGCGGCACATTGGAAATCAATTGGCTGAGCGAGGTGCTGAGCAGCATGATCGCCGGCACTGATGTCAGGTCCAGGGCTAACGCATCGACCTGCCGCTGCATGATGCCGGTCTGCCAGACGCTGGCGGTCAGTACAAAGAGAGCGGCAAAAAAGACCAGGGTCGCCCAATCCAGGCTTTTTAGCAGCGACAGCCGGGCGGGGCTCAATAGTATCGGCGGCAAGGCGGCGATCAGTGCGATATGGCTCAAGTTGATCTGGATCGGGCTGCGCAGGCTGACCAGGATGATTTTGACGATGATAAGGCCGATCAATAAGCACAGCGACAACCGGGCGAGCCGCGCCAGTTTCGGGTCCAGCAGTTCGACGGGGTTATGGACCAGCGGCAGGGCGGTGCGGAACTGCACCCGATAAAGCCATCGCAGTATCAGGTACGTGACGGCCAGATTGATCAGCGTCGGCACGGCCAGGGCCTCGAAAAACGTCTGGAAGGGCGCCGCCAAACCGGCATGAGTGGCAATGAGCAGATTCTGCGGATTGCCGATAGGGCTCATGACGCTGCCGAGCGTGATGGCATAAGCCAGTGTCAACAAGAACAGTTTGCCGCTGAGGCCATGCTCCCGCGCCAGTCGCAACACCAGCGGCGTGCCTATGATGGCAAGTGTGTCGTTCATTAAGAGGGCCGAGCTGAAAGCGGCGCCGAACAGGATGCCCATGAGCAGTTGCTGCGCTGATTTGAACCGGTTGAACAAACGATAGGCCAGGTAATACAGATAGCCGCTGAGAACCAGTGTTTGACCTACAGCGAACATGCCCAGCAAAAACAGCATGACATCAAGGTCTATCGCCGTTAAGGCATCGCGCCAGCTAATCTCGCCGGCGGCCAGCACAACCACGGCGCCGCCGGCCACCGCTTGCCAGATTTTAATGGTAAAGCGGCCGATTTTGCGCAGGGCGATCAGGATAAACACCGCGATAAGCACGATTAAGGATAGATTCATGGGTTTTGGTGGCCTGCCAGTTTGTAATGATGAGTTTACGAAGCATTTTATCGCTTAACGTGATGCCGCCTGTAAATGCTTGCGCAGCGTCAGTACGAATACCTATTTAAGATTCATTTAAGGCGGGTGTAGGAGAATGCCGTCGATAGCGTTACATAAAGAAAAACCATGAACACTATATCGAAAGACCTAGAAATTGATGTGGGCGGGTTTGTAGCATCAAGGCGCAGGTTTCTGAAGACGATGGCATGTGGTTCTTTGTTAACACTCGGCGGGACCGGAATCGCAAACGCGGCACTCAGACCTTTCCCTACGCACAAGACGCTTTCCCTGCTACACGTTCATACCGGCGATAAGCTGAAGCTGACCTATTTCGAGCAAGGCGATTATCTTCAGGACGCCCTGCACGAAATCAGTTACCTGATGCGCGACTATCATACCGATGACGTTCACCCCATAGACCCGGAACTGCTGGATCAGTTATATGATCTGACAATGGTACTCGGACTCAGGAAACCTTTCCATATCCATTCGGGCTACCGTTCTCCGCGCACCAATGCCAGATTGCGTAAAATGTATCGAGGCGTCGCCAAGCACAGTCTGCATATGAAAGGCAAGGCCATCGACATTCATCTGGACGGATTTGATACGCGTAAGATCAGGAAAGCCGCGCTTGCCATGCGCCGCGGTGGAGTCGGATACTATCCGCGAGCTAACTTTGTGCACCTGGACACAGGCGATTTTAGGTACTGGTAGATCAAATTCTCATGACGATACGCTTTAGCCTCGAAGCAGTTCCGCTTTTTGATTCATGAGTGCCGCTACCGAGCAAAATCTCACCGGCCTGAAATCCGAAAAACGCAATCGCCCCGGCACTTCAGGGATTGATCCATTTATTGTTTCATCCGTTTTCGTGCTACCAGTACCCGCTCGCGGAACCAGACTACCCCAAGTCACTGTGCTCATTGTGAAGGTCCGATACCAAGCGTCCCGTTTTTCTCAAGTAATTGACTAAAACAGACAAAGCCACTGCCAACAAAAATACCACAGCCAGGACAGCGAAGACCGAGTGACTATTTTCGAACCCATAGAGGGCATAGGTCTTCCATGCGACCAGTGTGACGCCGATGAGCAGTGCCTCGACTATCGTTCCGGTTTCCTTATCGAGAGCCTTGCGCCAATTATAATGGTCGAATTCCCGTAAAGTTCGACTCAGGCCACGCAGATTGGGCCAGAAGCGATTGACGGTTTTCGTATAAGTCTCAAACTCCTGACCAAACTTTTTCCTGAGAAAATCCTCTTCCGCCGAGATGACAGCAAGATAGACAAACCCGAAGGACAAGAAGATCAACGAGGAAAGCAAAGGCGAACCGTAGAGTAGGCTCAACCCCATCGTTATCAGAAAATTCCCTACATACATCGGATTCCGTGTGTGTGAATATAATCCTTTCACGACCAGCTTGGTGGCATATACTTGCCGATTTTTTCCACCACGATGAATGTAGGCAAAGCCGATGGTCGCCAGGCGCAATACCTCACCAGCCAAGGCAATCATAATCCCAAGAATCACCATTAACTGGTCGAGTGAGTGGCTTCCTAGGAACAAGGACGGTTTAATCATGATGATTAGTGCGATCGCGATGCCTGGCAACAACATCTTGCGCGCGTGATATAAGACGTTACCCGTGGAGACCAAGAAACGGCTGAGTGGGGTGATACTAGCTGACTGCATGATAATAAACTCCCTTAAAAAATTGAGTGAGATATTGTACCCCTCACTTGGCGTCTGCGGAAATCTCCAGTAAAATCAAGGTTTCCGGTTGGTGGCGGGGGATTGAAATTTCTGACTAAGGCTCCGCATTTTAGTCAACTCGTTTGAGGTCCACTATGGTCCCTAAAAGACTGTTAGTGCCGGATTTATTGCATCTTGCTTTTTAGTATCGTCACATTCAAAACCGCCGCATGAGTTACGAGAACAACAGAAAGATTTTGCCGGCAAACGGGATTATTTCGTATTGTCGCAGTGACCGTGCAATGAGCGATGCTGGAAAAACGGGTAAATTTTACACACTTTATTAACACGCTTGGAGAGTGTGCCATGCCTATGATTTGAATGCGAAAGCGTGGACGCAGTTTATTTTTCGCAAGTGAGTGGAAATCATATGCCACAGTGCTTCGAGTAATCGTCTGGGCCCTGCAATTACTGTCTCCTCCAGAGCTTACTGTAAAGCGGAATTATAACCCTCTGCTAAGGTTTAAAATTTTTTTGGGATCGGTAATAGACCTGTCCAGTCAACAAACAAGCTTTTCCGAAGCGATTAATTTTTTGGATTTCCATGTGCAAAGATCAAGTTTTTAAGGAACAAACTCAAAAGGCTGCAGATTTTAAATTCGGTACCGCGGTTGCCAATGTATTTGATGATATGGTGAACCGTTCGGTGCCTTTTTACGGAGAAATTCAGCGCATGATGGCGGAACTGGCTGCCGACTATGCCACTGCAGGTACAGATGTCTATGACTTAGGCTGCGCTACTGGGACTACTCTAATCGGTATGAACACCTCGATAGCCGAGGATATTCGTTTTATTGGAATTGATGATTCCCCTGAAATGTTGAGCAAATGCCAAAACAAACTGGAAGAAGCCGGTTTTAAACGCCCTTTTGAATTACGTATTGCGGACTTAAATCAAAATGTCGAAATTTCCAACGCATCAGTCGCGATCTTATGTCTGACACTCCAATTTGTCCGTCCCATTAATCGGGAAAAATTGTTGAAATCCATTTTTGATGGTTTAAACGGCGGCGGTGTATTGATTCTGGTGGAAAAAATATTAGCTGAAGACAGCATCTTTAATCGGGACTTCATCAAGTATTATTATAACTACAAGCGACGCAACCATTATAGCGAGATGGAAATTTCACAGAAACGTGAAGCTTTGGAAAATATTCTTATCCCTTATAAACTCAGTGAAAATATCACCTTGTTGCACGACACGGGTTTCGCACATTGCGAAGTGTTTTTTAAGTGGCATAACTTTGTCGGACTCATTGCGGTGAAACAATAAATGGATCAGTCCCTGGGGAGCCGGGGCGATTGCGTTTTTGCGGATTTCAGGCCGGTGAGATTTTGCTGCCGGTAGTGGCACTCATGAATCAAAAAGCGGAAGAAGCGTTACCCGAGTCGTCTGATCGATGGAGTGTGGCGTTAACTGAAACTCCTCGGCGGGTGCTCGATGCCATCCTCTATAACCTGAAAGCCGGTTGCCAGTGGGCAAGACCAGCGTGCTCGCTGGTTGGAGTGTCAACTGCCGGGGAGCCGCTCTCCTGTATCTCGCCGAATATTCACGGGGCACAAAAGAGCTGGGGTGCTCAGCGCATTAAACAGAATGAAAGCGCCCGTACGTAATCAGCCAATAAAATGACCGGATTGCGCTTACCTGACTAATTGGACCGGCGCCGGACTTTTGCTGATGAAAAGCGACTGATCGGACAGGTCGGCCGGTTTTTCCAGGGCGCTCTGCAAAACCGGATCATGATCGTAAATATCCTGGTAAAACACCAAATTATCATGCTGATCGAGAAACGACGTCGTGTAAAAGAACAGAACCGGGATCGGCTTTTTCAGGAGCACGCGTTGCGTTTTCGGCGTCTGCATGGCTTGCTGTATGGTTTCCGGGCTCCATCCCGCCTGGTCTTTAAGGACGAACTCCGCCAGCCGCTGAGGATGTTCAACCCGCACGCAGCCGTGGCTGAAATCCCGGCGCGACCTGCCAAACAAGGCATTGGCCGGCGTGTCATGCAGATAGACGTCGCTCTGATTGGGGAAAATGAATTTTACCTTGCCCAGGGCGTTTTTGTTGCCGGGGCGCTGCCGGGCTTTTAATGTGCCTTTTCTCAACCGGGAAATTGATTGGTCGGTCAATGGCACGGCCTTGATTTCATTGCCGAAACTGGGGACCAGTTCGATATTCTCCTTGGCGAGGTAATTTCGGTCTTTGATTATTTTAGGCAGTACTTCGGTTTTCAGAATGCTGTAGGGAATATTCCAATACGGCATGAAATCAATAAACCGCATTTCCGCCATCAACACCGGTGTCTGGTTTTCCAAAGCCTTGCCGACCACCACTTTCATGTTCAGCGCCTCGGCATCGATTTCCCCTTGGGCGTTGAACGCCCATAACTGGAAGGCGGGAATATTAACGATAATCGACGGTCCGGCCGGGAGTTCAGGCAGCCAGCGCAGCCTTTCCATGGCTAGTTCGATTTGCGTGACACGCTGTTTTAGCGGCACGTTGAGTGCCGCGGCGGTATTTTTGCCGATCACGCCGTCGGCATCCAGGCCGTGCCGATACTGGAATTTTTTAACGGCCTCAACGATTTCGCCCGTATAAATCGGCGCGGCTTCGTCGTTGCCGCCTTCGTCGGCTTTATCTCCAGGCAGGTCGCCGACCGCGATCAGGAACCGGCGCAGCTCCGCCATTTTCGGCAGCTTATCGCCGGATCGTATGGCTTTAGTGTAGGCCAGTTCATAAGGCCGGGCTTCGGCGGCCAGTCGGCGATAAGCGGCTAAAGCCAGCTTTAGCTTTTGATACTGCTTTAATTTCGGCTCGACCAACAGGGGCAGTTTGGCAATCGTATCTTGCGCCAGACTGTCTTTAATCAGCGCCGGCAAATCGGTCAGTTTTTTTGCCCTTAGCTTCAGGTTGAAATTGATGCCTTGCGGATTAACCCGGCCGTAATGCAGGTCGTGCAGGAAACGCAGCAGGGACAGGCTCAGCGCCGTATCATACAAGGCGAGCGAGTGATGGTTTTCAGGATCGGGCTGCAAGGCTGCCGGCAGTTTCCGCTGTAGCGCCTCGGCGTCATAATTCGCCGGATTCAAGCCGTGTACCGAAGCTTCTTCCAGCAACGTCAGGGCTGTGGCGATATTTTTTTCCGAATGATCATGGCCCAGCCATAACAGCTGATGGCCGCTGAGCCTATAGAGATTCTCGAGGTCCTCCGCGCGATTGAGGAAGCTGGACAGTTTCAGGTATGGATGCTGTTTTGCCGCGATAATGGCGATGATTTCCTGCTCCACGCCGGATGGCTGGCCGTCCGTCTCCTCCGCGTGCCCCCACGGCGAGGATACCATCAGGGAGAACAGCATCAACAACCGGCCGGCATAGCGCCTGCTCCGCCGTTTTAGGTCTGTTTGCGATAATTTCGAGATGCCGGAAACATAATGAATCCCATAACTATAACCATTTGCCAATATAATCAGCCGCATGCAATGTAACACCTACTTATAATCCAGTTCTAAAACCCGACGACGCCGACGTACCGCTATCACGCCGCGCATTCTATCATAGAGCCGAAGCTTGACAGTTATTTACATGAGCTCATTGAAATTTAAGATTACTTTGGTAGTTTATAAAACGGATGTACTGTTCGGATTATGTCGGGCTGTTTTTTCAGGCGCTCCACTATTATTGGTTTAATAACTGATGTTACGCAGTAAGTTGAATTCAGATCGGTTTAGCAAAGTGTCGCTAGCGCGACGATTGTTTGAATCGGGTTTATCGCACCCGAAGGCGAGTTACTTTCTTTTGCGCGGCCAAAAGAAAGTAACCAAAGAAAAGGCCGCCCGTTGCCGCTTTTTCCTTGCGCTCCTCGCTTTCGACGAGGGTTGCCAAAAGGGACTTCCTGTCCCTTTGGCAACGCGCTGCATCCATGCAGCGCCCCTTTGGGCTGTTCTCGCCGAAAGCTGCGGTGCTCGGCGCGGCAAACGGGATAAAATCGTCCGTGCGTAACATCAGTTAATAACGACCCGGAAGCAGGCTGATAATGGCCGGGTTTCTGATAGAATAGCCGAACAATCGGGCATGGCGTCCCGTTCTGTAACGGTGTAATACCTTCTGTTTTTCTCCCTGTTGTCCTTAATTCTTCATGAAAAGTATGAATTCCCGCTCTGCTGTTAATTCAATGACTCATCATTTACTGTGCCTGGTGCTTATTCTCTGTTTCGGCTCATTTCCGGTCTGGGCAGAACAAACATCGTCCAATACGGCGCAGGAAAGAGGCAATGCCGGCATTACCCGGGATGCGTTGCAGGCCAGGATCGAAGCATTGAACGCGCGGCAAGGCCTGGATGAAGCCTTGAAGACCAAGATGCTCAAGTTCTATCAGTCCGCGCAGGACAATCTGGCCAATGCGGAAAAATTCAACAATCAGGCGGCCGGCTTTAAGGAAGCCGTTGCCAAGGCGCCGGATAAAACCAGACGTCTGCAAAAGCAGATTGACCAGCTCCAGAAAAAACTGGCCAAACAAAAAATAGAGGATTTCAGCAATATCCCCATCGCGGAGCTGGAGCAGCGGCTTATTCTTGAAAGAGGCAAGGTCAGCAGCCTGGATGAGCGGATTAGAAGGCTGGAAGACGAGCTGATGAGGCAAAACAGCCGCCCGCAGCTCATACGCGAGGAAATCGTGGCGGCCGAACAGGCGCTGGATTCGGCACGAAAACAATTGGACTTGCCTGCCGGCAATGCCGATGCAAAACCCGAGCTCGAAGCCTGGCAGATGCAGTTGAAAACCCTGATCGAATCACGCGCGGCCGAGCTGAAGATGCTGGAAATAGAGGCGATCAGCAACCCGGCCAGGGTGGAGCAGATCAAAGCAGAGCTACAGTTGCTGAATGTGGAGAAAGCCGCGCTGACACCCGTGGTAAGCGCCATTGAAAATCTGCTGGCCGAGAGGCACCTGGAGGAAGCCCGGGAGGTGCAGGAAGCACTCAGCCAGGCGGAAAAAGAAATTGCCGGCAAGCATGCGGTAATTCAGGTCGTTACACGCGAAAACATTCAATTGAGCCGGGATTTGCAAATTATCACGACCAAGATTGATAAATACGCCGAACAAAAAAACCGTGTCGATGAACAATCCACGGAAATCAGCAACGATTTTAAAAGCGCCGAAAAGAAAATCAGCCTGGCCGGACTGAGTCCCGCGCTGGGCAAGATATTGCGCGAGCAGCGCCGCAATCTGCCGACTGAGGATCAATTTGCGCAGCAATCGCAAACGATCCAGAACGAAACGGCTTTAACCAGTCTTGAGCAATTCAAGGTTGAGGACAAGTTGAAAAAGCTCACCAATATCGATGACGAACTGCGCATGTTCATGGACCAAGTCGATGCGGCAATGCCGGCCGACCGGCGCATGATGATACAGGCCGAATTGCGCATGCTGCTGGACAGCCAGAAAGACTTGTTGAATAAGCTGTCGGCTGATTACACCACCTATCTGCGCACGCTGGGCGATCTGGATTTTGCCAGGCAGCAGATGATCAAGCAGGCTGAGAGTTTTGCCGTCTATCTGGACGAACGCTTATTGTGGGTGCCCAGTTCCGCCCCGATCGATTCGGATTTTATCGTCGACTTGTACCATTCGATTCAATGGCTGCTGTCGCCGCACAACTGGCTGGCCGTGGCTAAGGATACGTTCCGGGTGGCGTTGCAAAACCTGTTTCTGAGCATAATTGCCTTGTTCGTCATGACGGTTTCCATATTAGCCAGGAACTGGGCAAAACGGCAGTTGACGGCCATTTCCCAAAAAGTCGAGAAAATTTATACGGATAAATTCAACTATACCTTGGAGGCGCTGGCATACACGCTGGTGCTGGTGTTGCCGCTGCCGCTGTTTCTTTATTATCTGGGCTGGTTTTTAGCCACTCATGCCCATATTGACGATTTTAGCCGGTCGGTCGGGGCAGGTTTGCAGGGCATTGCGGCTCCCTGGTTTTTCCTCGAGTTTTTTTATCGGCTGTTTGCCGCCAAAGGCATTGCGCGTAAACACTTTCAATGGCAGGAAAGCACAACCGGGTTTCTGCGCAGCCAGATCGCCTGGATCCGTTTTATTGTCCTGCCGGCCCTATTCACTATACATGCCGCCGAAGCGTCCAGCATTTCAAGCCATAGCGATAACCTCGGCCGCTTGGCTCTAATTATCGTCATGATGGTCATGGCGGTCTTTGTGGCCAAGGCGTTAAAACCGTCCTCGGGCCTGTTGCGGGATTACATTAAAGACAACTCCGACGGCTGGGTGGCCCGGCTGCGCTACATCTGGTATCCGGCCAGCATCCTGGTGCCTGTCATTGTGATTGGCTTCGCCGCCGCCGGCTATTATCAGAGCGCGGTGGAATTGCAGCAAAAACTGACAGTCACGCTGCGGCTGCTGTTTGTGTCCGCTATCGTGCATCAAATGGTCGTACGCTGGTTAACACTGGTCAATCGGCAGTTGGCCTTGAAAAATGTCCGGCAAAAACGCAAAAGCGCGGCCAGCAGTAGCACGAAGCAAGCGGCGGCAGGCGCGGAAGACCCCGTGCTGCCCAGTGACGAAGAGCTGATCGATATTCCTAAGATCAATGCTCAAACCACGAAACTGCTGAATGTCTTTATCGGTTTCGGCCTCGTTATCGGATTCTGGATGATCTGGGAAAACATCCTGCCGGCGTTTTCGTTTCTGGACAACATCGTGCTCTGGCAGCATCAGGTGATCGCCGATGGAGAGGAAAGCTATCAACCGATAACGCTGACTAATTTGCTGCTGGCCGGACTGTATGTGTTTATTGTCATCGTCTCCGTGCACAATTTTTCCGGTGTCGTGGAAGTCTTGATATTCAGGCGCATATCGGTGGCGGCGGGCAGTCGCTATGCGGTCAATCAGCTGGCCAAGTATGTGCTGATCTCCATCGGTTTTATCAGCGTCGCCAATGAACTCGGCGGCAGCTGGTCGCAGGTGCAGTGGCTGGTGGCGGCGCTCAGTGTCGGCCTGGGCTTCGGCTTGCAGGAAATCTTCGCCAATCTGGTGTCCGGCATCATTTTGCTGTTCGAGCGGCCGGTGCGCGTGGGCGATACCGTGACTATCGGCGATATCAGCGGCAAGGTCAGCCGTATCCAAATGCGTGCCACGACGCTGATAGACTGGGATCAAAAAGAACTGATCGTGCCGAATAAAACCTTTATCACCAGCCAGCTCGTGAACTGGACCTTAAGCGATGCGACTACCCGGGTCGTGATTCCTGTAGGCATTGCTTACGGCTCCGATGTGGGATTGGCGCATAAAGTCATGATCGATACGGTACGTTCCATTCCGCAAGTACTGGCGGACCCTGAACCCGGCGTCGTGTTTGTGGGTTTCGGCGAGAGTTCCTTGGATTTTTCCATTCGGGTTTATGTCAGTGAGCTGGCGAACCGGGTGCCTGTCACGCACGACTTGCTCGTTCGGCTCGATCAGGCCTTCCGCGACAACAATATAGAGATCCCTTTTCCGCAAAGGGATATTCATGTCCGTTCCATTGTGCGAGAAGCGAAGGTCATCAGCTCAGAGAATGTACAGCCTCAGTAGGCCGGGCTGGCGTTTGGCCAAAGCCCGGCCTTGGCGATTGTCAGGAGGCCGGGTTTATCAAAGGCGGCATGCTATCAAGAATGGGGCGCATTTCGGGTTGAATCAATTCGACCCTAAGGATCTGCTGCCGGATGGGGGGCGTCAGGCAAGCTGCCGGTAATTGCCGCAATAATACAGCAGCGGATCGCCCGAACGGCAAATCGTGTCCTGCACTTCGCCGATCATGATCCAGTGCGTGCCGGCGCGCACTTTCTCAACCACTTTGCAATCCAGCGACATGAGGCTGTCGGTCAGGATGGGGGCACCGGTCGTGCCGGGTTCCCAGGCGGCATTCTCGAAGCGCTCTTTCTGGCTGCGGCCGCCGGCGAATTGATTGGAAACGTCCTGCTGGTCCGAAGTCAGTACATTGACGGCAAAGCACTGGCTTTCTTCAATGCCCGCGCCGGTATCGGCCGAGTCATTGATGCATACCAGTATTTGAGGAGGGTCGACTGAAACGCTGGAAAATGCGGTGACGGTCATGCCTTGCACCCCAAATTTCCCGGATTGTGTGGTAACCACGGTGACGCCGCTGGCCCAAAGTTGTAGCGCTTTTTTAAAATCATCAACACTGACAGGCATTCATTTCTCCGATTATTCCAGCTTGAGGCAGGGCTCAGGCATTTAAAGTGATTGGAGCGATATGGTACAACACCTGACCGTGCTTGTTAAATAGTCGGGCTTGCACGCCAGGTATTGCACTATTGTCGGGAAACAGGCGGCACCGGGGCCTGTCAGCTCTGCTCGGCGCGGTGGCGGGTCAATTCTTCCGGACTGAAATCATCGACGCTGATGGCGGCGATTCTGGCCTGCTCGGCGGCGGCGATCAAGTCCGCTTCATGCTGCGTGATGATGCCCAAAGTTACCGCTTCGGCAATAATGTCGGTTTGGGCGCCTTTAGGCAATTGCTTGCGCTGCTGGGCGGCACGGAGTTTGGCTTCCACGGGCGCTGCGGCCAGTACGGCTTTAAAAGCGACTTCAATGCGGCCGGTCGCATCGTCGGGTTTATTGTTGATATAAATGCCATGGGTCAAGCGGTCGCGCGTCGGGGTATCCGCCAGCAGCAGGGAGGCGGTTTTGTGGATCAATCGGTCATTGGGCGGGGCATAAGGCTTGCCGATCGGAAAGGTGAGCAATCTCAACAGCAGTGCGACGGGCCGCAACGGCAGTTTCCATAAAATAGCCAGCAATGATTGTTGTGTCCGGTGCAGGGTTTGCTGGCAGGCCCAATGCAGCAGGGGCGCATCGTCAGCGGGGCAGTCCTGATCATGGAAATGCTTAAGCACGCAGGAACACAAATACAGATTGCTCAAGGCATCGGCAAACAGCCCCGAGATTCTTTCCCGGCGCTTCAGCGAGCCGCCCAAGGTCAATAAAGCGAAGTCGGCGATGAGCGCGAAATCAACGCTCAGACGCGCGATCCGCCGGTAATAGCGCTTGGTCGTGCGGTCGCCGGGCAATCGGCGCAGGAAACCGGCGCCGGTCAGTCCCAGCCATAAGCTCGCGGCCAGGTTATGGAGGAAAAAGCCGATATGCTGGAACAGGATCTCGTCGAATTGCCGCAGCGCCTGCGTGGAAGGCTCCTGCTGCAAGGCGGCCATTTCCTTTTGGATAAACGGGTGGCAGCGGATGGCGCCCTGGCCGAAAATCATCATCGTGCGGGTCAGGATATTGGCGCCCTCGACGGTAATGCTGATCGGTATCACCTGATACAGCCGGCCCAGGTAGTTGCGCGGTCCCATGCAGATGCCCGAGCCGGCCTGGATATCCATGCCGTCGTTGATGACGCGGCGCATGCGCTCGGTCAGTTCGTACTTGACGATGGCCGAAATCACCGAGGGCTTTTTACCATAGTCCAGGGCCGCGGTCGTGACCTGGCGCGCGGCATCGAGAATATAGGTTTCGCCGGCCATGCGCGCGAGCGGTTCCTGCACGCCCTCGAATTCGCCGAGCGGCAGATTGAACTGTTTGCGGATGCGGGCATAAGCGCCGGTATTGCGGCAGGTGACTTTGGCCGCGCCCACGCTCAGCGCCGGCAGCGAAATGGCCCGGCCCGTGGCCAGGCACTGCATGAGCATTTTCCAGCCGTTGCCGACTTGTTCGACGCCGCCGATGACCCAGTCCATCGGAATAAACACATCCTTGCCCCAATTGGGTCCGTTCTGAAACGCCGAATCGAGCGGAAAATGGCGCCTGCCGATCGATACGCCGGGCGTGTTGGTCGGTATCAGGGCCACGGTGATGCCCCTGCTTTCCTGGTCACCGATCAGCCGGTCCGGATCGTAAAGCTTGAACGACATGCCCAGCACCGTGGCGACGGGACCCAGCGTGATATAGCGTTTTTCCCAGTTAAGGCGGATGCCCAGCACTTCCCGGCCTTCAAACTGGCCCCGGCAGACGATGCCGGTATCGGGCATGGCGCCGGCATCGCTGCCGGCATGCGGGCCGGTCAGCGCGAAAGCCGGGATTTCCTCGCCCGCGGCCAGGCGCGGCAGATAATAGTCCTTTTGCTGCTCGGTGCCGTATTCCAGCAGCAATTTGGCGGGCCCGAGGGAATTGGGCACCATGACCGTGACGGCCGCCGTGGTGCTGCGGCTGGCAATCTTCATGACGCAGGCGGAATGCGCCGTGTGGGAAAAATCCAGGCCGCCGTATTGCTTCGGAATGATCATGCCGCAGAATTTGTGCTTTTTAATATAGTCCCAGACCGTTTCGGGCAGGTCCTGGCGGTTGTGCGTGATGTCCCAGTCATCGAGCATGTCGCAGAGGGTTTCGACGGGACCGTCCAGGAAGGCTTGTTCTTCCTCGGTCAACGAGATGGCCGGCACGTTCCGCAGCACTTTCCAGTTCGGGCTGCCCGAGAACAGTTCCGCGTCCCACCAGGTATTGCCCGCTTCCAGCGCTTCGCGTTCGGTTTGCGACATGGTGGGCAGCGCCGCCTGCATCAGTTTGAAGATCCGGCTGCTGATAAACTGTCGGCGCAGGCGGCGGACATTAAACAGTATGGCTAAAAACAAAAAGCCGAGCCACAACAAGGCATTCAGCAGCGGCAGGTTACTTAACAGGGTATAAACACTCAGGAACAGAGTGGCGACGATTGTCGATCTCAGCAGCGACGTTCTGTAATAGGCAAGCACCCCCAACAGGATGATTAGGGCAAGTAACCAGAGCATTATTATTCTCCTTGGTTTGTGATGAATGTGCATTCAACATGAAACTTCGCGCTGAATACACAATTTTTATTGCCGGCTTTTTTCAATTCCCTAACGGTTGATACGTACGGGCCGCCTGAAACTGTTAACGTTTTCGATATTAAAGTTTAGCCATAAAGAACATGAGCCCCCCAGAACGGAGGCGGCAGCATTGCGTCTGGAACAGCCATCGAGAGCACGAAGTTTTAATGCATTGATTGGCTTTATCTTTTCTTTGTGATCTTCGTGGTGAATTAAGAAAATTCATACCGTTTTCATTAATTCCTTAACGGTTTGCCGGTCTTCAGCATGTGGTCCAGTCTCGCCAGGGTGCCGGGCTGCTGTACCAATTGCACGAAGGCTTCTCTTTCCAGCGCCAGGATGTCGCCTTCGGCCAAGGGCGAGGTGATATCGCTATCGCCGCCGCTCAACACATAGGCCAGCCTGGCGCCGACCTCGACATCGTAATCGGTGGCCTTGCCCAGCAGATGCAGGGCCTTGACGCCCATGCCGAGCAATATCCTGGCGGTCTTGCCGGGCATCGGGTAAACACAAGGTTCCGGTGGCGCATAATCCTGGCTGAGTGCCAGCGCCCTGGCCTTGGCATCGGCCAGCAGACGGTTTTTGTTCATGCTGATGCCGTCGCTGTGCGCCAGGAACAACAGTTCTTTCGCCTCGAAGGCCGATTTCGATACCTTGGCCATGCCGATGGTTTCGAAGGCCTTGACAACCGGCGGTATAGGGCCGCCGGGACGCTTGGGGTGCTTCAGCCAGCGGCGCAGGTATTCCTTGCAGCCGCCCCAGCCCGGAATCAGGCCGACGCCGACTTCCACGAGGCCGACATACAATTCGGCATGCGCCTGTATGGCGTCGCAATGCAGCAGAATCTCGCAGCCGCCGCCCAACGCCAGCCCCGATGGCGCGCCGACAACCGGGAAGGGGGCGAATTTCAGGGCCTGATAGGTCTGCTGTCCATGCAGGATCAATTGCTCGACGGCCGGCCAGTCGCTGTTGTGAATGGCCTCCATCAGCAAGGTGAGATTGGCGCCGGCGGAGAAGTTTTCGCCGTCGTTATGAATGACCAGGGCAGAAAATTCATTGCTGACTTTGTCGATGCTTTGCCTGATCAACGTCATGGTGTCCATGTCCAGCGTGTTCATCTTGCTGTGAAATTCCAGGCAGGCCACGCCGTCGCCGATATCCCACAGACTGGCCGAGGGATTGACCAGCACGGCCGGCCGCCGCAGTTTTACATCGGATAGCAGCAGCACGCCTTCCGCTCTGCGCACCGGCCGGTAATGGCCCGACAGATCGGTAAAGCTCAGTTGTCCGGCATCGGCCCGATACAAGGGCTGCCCGGCGGCCAATATCGGCGGCACCTCGCGGTTCTCCGCGCGCAGTTTGTCAACGAACCAGTCGACGCCGATCTGGTCCAGCAGTTCGAACGGCCCGTATTGCCAGTTAAAGCCTTCGCGCATGGCGGTATCGACGGCAACGATGTCGTCGGCTATTTCGGGCACCAGCCCGGCGGCATAGGCCAGGGTCTTCGACCAGACCTGCCAGGCGTAAAGGGAGGCCGGGCTTGAGCCGGATAACAAGGCTTGCAGGGGAGTACGGGCGATCGCGCCCACGGATTCATGCAGATCGTCGGTCCTGGGCTTTTCGGCCGGGCGATAAGCGCCGGTTTCGAGGTCGATCGCTTCCTTGACGCGCCGGCCGCCGGTTTCGTTCAGCCGGTAAAAGCCGCCTTTGCCCTTGCGACCGGTATAGCCGTCCCTGATCAGGTTGTTGACCAGGTCAGGCAGCCGGTTGACCTGATGAAACGCGTCGACCGGCGGCAGAGAATGCGCCATGCTGGTCAGGATATGCGGAATCAGATCCAGGCCGACCAGGTCCAGCAGGCCGAAGACGCCGGTCTTCGGTATGCCGAAAGGCGCCATGACGGCATCGGCATGCTCGACGGTCAGATGCCGGTCCATCGCTTCCAGCAAACCGCATTGCAGCCAGTACACGCCGATGCGGTTGCCGATAAAGCCGGGCGTGTCCTTGCAGACGACGCAGTCCTTGCCCAGTTTGATATCGGCGAAGCGGCGGACCGTTTCGACCAGTTCGGGCCGGGTGTCAGGGCCGGCCACCAGCTCCAGCAGCCGCATGTAGCGGGGCGGGTTGAAAAAATGCGTGATCATGAAGCGCTGCCTGAAGCTTTCCGGCAGGTCTTGCGTCAATAGCGCCAAAGGCAGCGTCGAGGTGTTGGAGGAGATCAGGCAGTCATCGCGGCAAGCCGATACCAGCTTCTGGTAAAGCGACTTTTTTATCCGAGGGTCTTCGATGACGGCTTCTATAACCCAGTCCGCATCCGCCAGACTGTCGAGGTGGTCTTCGATATTGCCCGGCGTGATCAGCCGCGCGTTGTTTTTATGCATCAGCGGCGCCGGCTCGGCCGCCAGCAGTTTCTTGACGGCCGTTTCAGCGATGATATTGCGGTTTTTGGCGTCTTCGGGAACGATGTCGAGCAAATACACAGGTACGCCGGCGTTACTGATATGAGCGGCGATGCTGGCGCCCATGACACCAGCGCCGATGACGGCGACTTTTTTTATTTCCATCAGATTGCCTCCAGAATGGTCGCTATACCTTGACCGCCGCCGATACATTGGGTGGCTAATGCATAGCGTTTGTTCTCGCGCTTGAGCAGGCTGGCCGCTTTGCCGGTAATGCGGGCGCCGGATGCGCCCAGCGGATGGCCCAGAGCGATGGCGCCTCCGTCCAGGTTCAGTTTATGCAATGCGATCGGCATGGCGGCCAGGACGGCGATGGACTGTGCGGCAAATGCCTCGTTTAATTCAACGATGTCGATATCGTCCAGTTCGAGTCCGGCGCGCTGCAAAGCTTTGCCGGTCGCGCCTACCGGACCGATGCCCATGATTTCCGGGGCGCAGCCCGACACGGCGGTCGACTTGATGCGCGCCAGTTTATCGAGTCCGTGCGCGTCGGCATATTCCTCGCTGCAAACCAGCACCGCGGCGGCGCCGTCGGTCAGCGGCGAAGAGGTGCCGGCCGTGACGCTGCCGTTCGCCTGAAAAGCGGGCGGCAGTTTTGCCAGTGCCTCGGCATTGGTATCCGGCCGGATGCAGCCATCCTGGTCCACGCGCCCGAAGTCCGGCGTGTCGATCGCGATGATTTCATCGGCCAGCCGGCCCTGTTGCTGGGCCGCGTAAGCCTTTTGCTGGCTTAACAGGGCGAAAGCCTCCTGGTCGAGGCGGGGGATGTCGTATTGCCGGGCCAGGTTTTCGGCGGTGTCGCCCATGCTGATATAGGCCTGGGGAAAAGTCTCGAAAAGGGCGGGATTGGGCATATAGTTGTAGCCGCCCATCGGAATCCGGGTCATGGATTCGACCCCGGCGCAGATGAATGCGGAGCCGGCATTCAGTTGAATGGCGCCGGCGGCGATGTGTATGGCTTGCATGGATGAGCCGCAGAAGCGGTTAACGGTCATGCCGGCGACGGAAATCGGCAGCCCGGCCAGATTGACGACCAGACGGGCGACGTTAAGCCCCTGTTCGCCCTCCGGAAAGGCACAGCCCAGGATAAGGTCTTCGATATCGTTCGGGTCGACGCCGGTTTTTTCTATGAGTCCCTTGACAACCCGAGCTGCAAGATCGTCCGGTCTGACTTTTACTAGGCGGCCTTTGTGGGCAGGCGTAAACGGCGACCGGCAATATCCAGCAATAACAACATTTTTCATGGTCCTTATCTCCTGTAAATAGACTTAGGAACGTGAATTTTATAATTCCCGTTCCTTAATTTCTAATGACTCGACTCCGGCAAGTTAAGTTTTCAGGTTAAGTAAAATTCCGCTAGCTCTTCTTTGACCCGCCTCCGGTTTATTGGTTTCATCGACGCAGCCGGTCATGAAATCATGAATCATTTCCCAGGTTTTTCCAATATTATTTAACAGGATGCCGTGCTGTTTGGCATTAACGACCATGAGCTGCTTGTGGGGGGTGCCGAGTTTGTTGAAGATTTCCTGCGCGCTCTTGAACGAGACGATGGGGTCCTGATCGGCATAAATGACCAGGACGGGGATATTGATGAGCGGCAGATAGCTATCCATGTCTTCGATCAGCAGCCTCAACTCATATAAACTTCTGATCGGGGTATGCCGGTAATTGATGGACGGATTTTCCGGTATGTTTTCAATAAACCGTTTGACGCCCTCATAGGCTGAAACCCAGCCGACCAGTTTATTGGTGCCGTGCAGTAACGGCACCAGCATAAAGGTCGGGTTGAGGAACTTCAGCGGCACGGCAATGGCGCTGACGCCGATGATTTCCGGATGTCCTTCCGATCCCAGCTTAAGCGCCAGCGCGCCGCCGGTGGAGAAACCGGTGACGAAAATCCGCTTGCAGTGGGCCTTGAGTATGTTGAAGCCGCGCTGCACGGACGCGTACCAATCCTGCCAGCTCTGGTCGCGCAGGGCATACGGCGACGAGCCGTGGCCTTTCAGCCTGACGCCCAGGACCGTGTAGCCCTGTTTGACCAGATGTTCGCCATAACTGCGGGTCTCGGCGGGGCTGGCGAGCAGGCCGTGTATCAGCAATACGCCGGAGCCGTTAGCGTGCTCGGGCTGCAGGAAAAACGGCGAAGGATCGGCGGTGGCCGTTTCATGCTCGTTGATGTCGTCAAAATGGGATTTGCTGTACAGATGCTGTTCCCAGCTTAAATCGCGGCATTCGTCGTCGAAGTGCCAGGCGGCCAGCTTTTGCGGGTCGATATGATCGTATTCGGCCATTGCCTTGACCATGGTCTTGCGCACGGCGGTGATCGGTTCGGCCTCGTTATCGTAAACCGCGATCAGGTTTTCCAGGCGGATGTTGTCAAAATCATGCTCTTCCAGCAGTTTGGGCAAAAACTGATAGTAATCTTCGTATTCGAGAATCAGGCCGTTGCTGATCGCCACCGTGATGAACTGCTCGAAGCGCTTGCTGGTGCCGGTGATCAGATCGCTGTAATCGATCGGGTTCAGCAGGCTCCGGTGCAGATTGATTTTGGTGTTGTTCTGCAGATGCTTGACGGCGATATACAAGGTCGTGAAAAAACGCTGGCGCTCGATCTGCTGCCGGCCCCGCTCGATGCAATGCATGATCAGCGTCGAGGCCAGATGGCTCAGGTTGATCGTGACATTGGCATAGATTTCTTCCATGTACTGGTTGCGCGTGGCGGCGGCGCTTTTTTTAAAATACGAGCCCAGCAGCTTCTGCTTCCAGTTCCTGGGCCTGGCATGCAGCGCGAACACATCATCGAGGGTGGTGAATTCGGCGGCGACCAGGTCCAGCAGATAGCGGTTCCACCAGTGCCAGACTTTATATGGGTCGACCGGCGCGCCCATGCGGATATCCATGTCGGTATTCTTGAGCAGGATGTTGCCCTCGATCAGCAATTCCTCGGTCTGGCGCAGGCTCAGGCCGTCGGCGAACAGTTCGACGCCGGTCAGCAGCAGGTTTTCATCGGACCGGATCGGATAAAACGTGATATTGGCGGGTATGATCAGGGTCGGCTTGAGCGCGGCGGTCAGCAATTGGTCGAGATTGTCGAGGTGCAGTTCTTCCTTCCAGCGCAACAGCTGATCGTATCTTTTATCGGAATAGGCATTGCGGATCGTGGCTTTGAAGGCTTCGAGACCTTGCGCCAGCACGGCGGGACCGGTGTGGTGCTTGCGCCTTTCACCGGTCAGTCGGGAATAGACGCTGTAATGGCCTTTTTTGTCCATGACGCGGCGGTCCTTGACCATGCCGCCTTCGGGGAAAATGATGACTTTGCGGCCGCGAAGTATCTGTTCGGCCAGCAACGGAAACAGGCGTTGGTGATCGTGCGGGAAAACGCCGACGTTTCTCAGGTAGCGGGCCAGCACGGTATCGCCTTCAAAGAATTCGCCGGAGGCGATGGCGCAGCTGTAGGCGCCGGTTTCCTCATAGATCAGAAATTGCGGAATGAACGTTTCAAAGCGCGAAAAATGATTGAATAAAAAGATATCGCCTTGCTGAACCTGAGTATCGGCATGGAGCTTGAACTTGACGCTCAGCATTTTTCTGACGGAATTAAATACCTTTATCGACCTGTTGTAGAGTGCGGTATCGATATCACTCCAGTTATCGGGATAAGGTATTTTGGGCATAACGCTATTCCTCTTGAGGGGTCGATAGATTCAGGTAATGTTTGGTCACGGGAACCGAGTCGGGCGTATCGGTTGGGTCAGGCGCCGATAATTCCAGCGTATGAGTCACAACGGGGACCGTATCGGTTATCGGTGTGGTCTGAACAGCATTATCGGGGGCTGTCTCGGCGGCGTTCACCTCGACAGCCTCCGCTTCGGCCGCTCCTGTCGCCGCGTCATCGAAGTCTTCCATGTCGGAGAGTTCTTTATCTATGTCAAAGCCATTATTATCCAGTTCCGGGACATTACCGTCATTGACCAGATAATCGCGATGCTGCTGGTAGGAATTTTTGATGAACTCGTAGCGATCCACGGACGCCTCGTCGATCATTTTTTCGGTCGACATCAGGCCGGCCCGGGTATCGGCGACATCGACCGCGCCGGAAGCCAGTGACACGGCATTGACAATGCCGCCGGAAAATAAAAAGGTATAGGTCAGAGGGCTCAATATGGCATCGCCGAGCAGGCCGACCGCATCGCGCGGCGAACTGGCGCCGGCGAATGGCAGCACCAGATAGGGGCCGGACGGAATACCCCAATAGCCCAGGGTCTGGCCGAAATCCTCATCGTGTTTGGGCAGGTCGATATGCTTGGCGACATCGAAAATCCCCACCACGCCGGCCGTGGTATTGACCAGGAAACGGCTCATGTCCATGCCGGCCTGCAGCAGTTTAAACTGCAGCAAATCGTTGACGGTGACGCCGATGTCGTTCAGGTTGCTGAAGAAGTTGGTCACGCCTTCATCGACCGCATCCGAGGTCGCCCACAGATATCCTTTCGCCATCGGTTTTAAAATAACGTCATCGACGTCATCGTTGAATGACTGCGCGCCCCGGTTCCAGTCTTCCAGCGGATCGTTCGCGTTGGTTTCACCCGGAGTGGAGGTGGTTGCGCAACCGCCTAAAGCACCCGAAAGAATCAGGCCAGCGGTAAATAAGCGGGTATTGATAATGGATATTTGCATTTTTTCAACCTGTTTTTAAATATGGTTCTTTCGACAGCCGGCAATACGGGAAGCGTATCTTTCGATCGCTCCGTATTATAAAGCATTCACCCCCTGCACTGCATGAAGGCGTGTTCATATCTGCCAGGTTGGCTGCCCCCCTTTTTTTTACCGTGACTTCATGTCTCAAATAATGCATCAAACCAGATCTTCCATTGTCGATACTTATCCTTTAAGGCATCGGTATCGGTTGTTTGCGGTACTTGTACCGATTTTCTCTGATAAGCCGGCGGCAGACCGGCGGCCAGGATAGCGGCGCCGAGCAGGCTGGCGTCTTTTTGCTGCAAATCGTGGACTTCAAGCGAGGCGCAGGCCGCGATGCCTTGCCGCAGCGCCGGCACTTCGGACAAACCGCCCGACAGATAAACCCGGTCCAGGCCATAGTAAAACCGGAAATCCTCCAGTATGCGCGTGACGCGAAAAATGATGCCTTCCAGCAACAGGCAGGCAATCTGATGTTCATCAAGATGGTCGACCGGCGCCGAGAAGACGATGCCGGACGTTTCGCGAAAATACGGCGCGCCCAGCCCGTTCGGTTCGCACAGACAGAACAATTGCGTCGATTCGGCTAGGTCTTCCAGCCGGCAGTCCCGGTAAGGATAGGGCGCCAGCGCCGCCGCGATGGAGTTGATCGTGCCTTCGATAGCGCTATGCGGCTTTGAATCCGTGTCCTGATAGACCAGCGTTTGCAGGTAACCGTCCGGCGGCATCGCGTCTTGTCCGGGCAGATAACGGACCACAAAACCGCCGGTGCCCAGGTTGACCAGCGCTTCCGCGCCGTCGGGCCGGATGCTGGCGATCAGGGCGGCGGACTGGTCCGCGATGTCGGCCTTCAGCGTGCAGCCGTTGTTCAGTGCCAGGTCAAGACCGGAAGAAGGCGTGATGGCCGGCAGGATGTTTAACGGAATCCCGAACAGGTCGCATAAAACCGGTGACCAGTCGGCTTGCCGGACATCCATCAACAAGGTGCGCGCGGCCATGGAAACATCGGTTTGATAGCGGTTGCCGCCGGTCCAGTGATAGATCAGGAAGCTGTCCAGCGTGCCGGCCAGCAGCATGCCTTGTTCCAGGTCGTCGCGCAGCGCCGGGTATTCCTCCAGCAAGACGCGCAGCTTGGGGGCGAAATAATACGGCGTCAGGCGCAGGCCGGTCAGGCTTTTTATCAGCGGCTCTTGCGATCGCAAGGCCTTGCAGCCGGCTTCACCGCGCGTGTCCTGCCAGGAGATCAGCGACGTGACCGGCAGGCCGCTGATCTTGTCCCAAAGCAAAAAAGAGGAGCGCTGGCAGGACAAACCCAGGCCGGCGTTGCCGCCGGCATCGGCCAGGCACAGGTCCAGCAGTTCGGTGGCCGTGGTCAGATAGGCCAGGGCATCGCATTCGCAGATGCCGTTCTCGCCCGTAGCGGCCGGCGCCGGGCGCGAAAACACGGCTGCAAATTCGCCGCTGTCGGTCAGCAGGCCGGCCTTCAGGGCGGTCGAGCCCAGATCAAGCGCAATAGTCGGTGTCAATGTCATAGCCATTTTTGTACGCAACTGTTGAGTTGAAGATTCATTGTGGCGCGGTCCCATCCCAGCGCTTCGGCGCCAATGCTAGCCAGGCGCCGCAATTCGGTCGGCGCCAGTTTCGCCAGGATCAGCAACGGCAGGCGGCGGCGCAGCAGGTCTTCCAGATGCACGACCATTTCATGGCGCGCGCAAAAAATCAGGTCGGCCATGATGAACGGCAGCGCCGGCGTGATGCGCTGGGCCAGATCCGGCTCCTGCTTGCATAATTGTAGTATGTACGCTACCCGCCTGCCATGGCGGCGCAGCAGCCAGTGTGCGCTGATGCTGTCGATGCCGAGTTGGGTGGCCTGATATAAAACGCTGGCGGACCATTCCGCATAGTCAGTGCCGGGGCTCCACGGAAAGGCTTTGCCGAAGGTCTGGCCGGCGGCGCCGACGCCCAGTTGCCTGCATACCGTATCGACGATGCGTTCGGCATCCTCGCGCGCGGAAGTCAGTTTGCCGCCGATGGAGGACAGCAGGCCATTGCCGGCGATCTTCAGGCTCCAGTCACGGCTGACGGCCGAGGGCGATGCTTCATCGCCGGATTTCAGCACGCGCAAGCCGGCGAAGCGGCCGATAATATCGTCTTCCGTCCAGTTCGGCTTCTTCAGTACGCGATTGGCTTCGGACAACAGATAGCGGATGTCTTCGGCCTCGACCGCCACCTGTTCGATATCGCCATCATAATCGGTATCGGTTGTGCCGAGCAGCGTCAGCCCATACCAGGGCATCATGAAAAACACGCGCCCGTCGGCTTGCGCGGTCAGCAGCAAGGCGTCGTTTTCCAGCGCTTTCGGCAGGATCAGGTGCACGCCTTTTGAGAGTCTGTAACGGTTGCCGCCATGCAGACGCGCCGACCATTGGCCGGCCGTGTTGACGATCAGGGCGGCGCTGACCTCAGCGGTCTCGCCCGTGATCCGGTCCCGGCAAACCGCGCCGCGGAGCCGGCCGTCGTGTTCCAGGAGGCGCTCGACCCGGCAGTAATTCAGGCAAACCGCGCCGCTGTCCTCCGAGCCGGCTATCAGTTCCAGCACGAAGCGGGCATCGTCGGTTTGGGCGTCGAAATAGGTGAATCCGCCCGTTAAACCGGCGGTATTGAGGTGCGGAAAACGTTCGGCGAATTCGGCGGCGGAATGGTAGCGGTAAGCCTGGGTTTTGGGAACCGTGCCGGCCAGCAGGTCGTAGAGGAGCAAGCCGATTTTTAATTGCAGCGAGCCCATGCGGCTGTCTTTATAGACAGGCACCCCGAAACGCAGCGGCCAGACCCGGTGCGGCGCGGCCTGCAGCAGCATTTGCCGTTCCGCCAGGGTTTTTCTGACCAGTTTCAAATCGAGCGATTCCAGGTAGCGCAAACCGCCATGAATCAGTTTGCTGGAGGCGGAAGAGGTCGCGCCGGCCCAGTCGCCCTGATCGACAATGGCGACCTTCAGGCCGCGCAAGGCGGCATCGTAGGCTGTCCAGGCGCCGTAAACACCGCCGCCGCATACCAGTACATCGAAATTCCGCTCTTTAAGCCGCGCAAAATCCCGGTACATAAATCAGGCTCGTGTTTGAATCAGTTTCATTCATGGCGATAGCAGACTCCCGAACTCGATCACAAGCGGCTATGGCTTGCAGACACAAATTTTCGACCTCATCAGGAAATGAAAATTCATAAGCCCTTAAAATATCTGTCGGGATTTTTAACGCAGTGAGCATAATGCCGGAAGATTTGTCCTAAAAGGCATAGACACTTTGCATGGAATAAAAATTACCGCCGATGATTGTTATAGAGCAAATCTGCCGCCTGGTTTCTGATGTCAATTTTTCTCTGCCAGGCATGAGGCGGCTATGAAAAAACTTATCGCTTCGCTTATGTTGCTCGGCCTGCTCTTGGGTGCCGTCTTGCTTGCGCTTCCGCATCCTCGCGAGCTGTTTTCGCTGATAACGGCCGATGAGCCTTCGGCCTTGCCGGTTCCGGTTCAGGACGTGTCGCCCGGCGCCATTGCCGACACCTGGGGCAGTCCGCGCGGCAGCGACCGCGAGCATAAGGGCATCGACATTTTCGCCGCGCGCGGCACGCCGGTGCTGGCGCCGGTCCGGGGGTTGGTCCTGGATATAGGGCAGAACCGCCTCGGCGGCAATATCGTCAGGCTATTGGGGCCCGGTCTTCAGGTCCATTACTTCGCCCATCTGGATCGCTTCGGGCCTGTTAAAGAGTATGAATTCGTGCAGCGCGGCGATGTCATCGGCTATGTCGGCAATACCGGCAATGCCAAAGGTACGCCGCCGCATCTGCATTATGGGATTTATGCCTATCGCCAGGGCGCGGTCAATCCTTACCCGCTGCTGATGGCGGGGGCGGAAAGCCGGTGAGCTTGGGAATGGGATGAATCGAATAATTGATGTCATACAGATAGGGCTGCTATTCCGATGACGGCATCGGGCGTAAGCAACTTTTAACGGGCACTTTATGGGTTCGGATGAAAATCGGGTATATGCCAATGAAATGATTCATACTTGAGGTCGGGTAATATTTAGTAACAACTGGGCGTCATGCCGATTCGGGCAGGGTATAATCAAGCCGGCCCAATATATTTAAGGAAAAGTTTTTGTCTGCTACGGTGAAATATCTATGAATGATGCCGCAATAAGTCCGGACTCCCCGTCGCTGCTGAAAGTCCATACGCAAGTGGGTAATACAGTGGTCAAATTGACAGGCAACTGGACGCTCCGCAATCTGGCGATGGCGCCGTTATTGCGGCATAAGCTCGAAAAACTGGCCAAGGACGAGGCCATGCAATGGGATATGGAGGGTATTGAGGTGCTCGATAGCGGTACGGCCTTGATTCTTTGGCGGGATTGGGGGCAGCGCATGCCGGCATCACTGCGGATACGGCCGGAGCATGAGCGTTTGTTCGAACGCTGGCAGGCGCAGGAAATTGCGGAGCCTGAGCCCGAGGATCCCGGCTCGGTCCTGCTGTTTCATTACCTGCAGCGAACGATCGGAAGTTTCTGGGGGCAATTGCTGGACCTGATCATGCTGTTGGGTCAACTGGCACTGGATATCGTTTTTCTGTTCCGGCGTCCGCGCGCCGTGCCCTGGCCCGAGATTTCCGGCACGATTTATGAGGCGGGCGTGCGGGCCCTGGGGATTACCGCCCTGGTCGGTTTTTTGATCGGCATCGTGCTCAGTTATCTGTCGGCGCTGCAATTAAAAATTTTCGGCGCTGAGATTTATATTATCGATATTCTGGGCCTGAGTGTGATTCGTGAGCTGGGGCCGCTGCTCGCGGCCATTCTGGTCGCCGGCCGTTCCGGTTCGGCGATGACCGCGCAAATCGGCATCATGCGCGTCACCGAGGAACTGGATGCGCTGTCGGCGATGGGCATTTCCCATTCCTTGCGCTTGATCCTGCCTAAAGTCACGGCGCTGGCGATTTCGATGCCGCTATTGAGCGTCTGGACCAGCGCCATGGCGCTGATCGGCGGCATGGTGTCGGCACAGAATACGCTGGATATCAGTTACCAGCAGTTTTTCCTCAAGCTGCCTGATGTGGTGCCGCTGCTCAATGTTTTTATTGGCCTGGGCAAGAGCGTCGTGTTCGGTTTGATGATCGCGCTGATTGCCTGTCATTTCGGCTTCCGTATCGAGCCCAATACCGAAAGCCTCGGCAATGAGACGACCAATTCGGTGGTGGCCGCCATTACCGTGGTGATCATGATCGATGCCGTGTTCGCCATCCTGTTCATGAATGTGGGCATGCCATGATTGAGCCACCGGTCAATTCGCCCGCATCCATGCCGTCATCGGCGGATACTCCCGGAGCCGCTCCCTGTGGCCCGGAGGACATGCCGCCGGCATCCTTGCCGTCGTACGCGATACGGATGGAAAATATCTGGACCCGCTTCGGGGAGAAGGTGGTTCATGAAAATATCAACTTGTGTCTGCCGCGCGGCGAGATTCTCGGACTGGTCGGCGCATCGGGTTCTGGCAAGACGGTGTTGCTGCGCGAAATTATCGGCCTGCAAACGCCCAGCCAGGGCGAGGTATTCGTGATGGGGCGGTCTTTGAAGAATGTCCAGGCCAACGACAGTCAACGGTTGCGGACCAATTGCGGCGTGCTGTTTCAGAAGGGCGCACTGTTCAGCGTGCTGGACGTGTTCGATAATATTGCCTTCCCGTTGCGCGAACTGGGCATTCGCGACGAGGAATTGATCAAGCACCTGGTGTTCATGAAGCTGGAAAACGTGGGGTTGTCGCCCCGGGATGCCTGGCTGAAACCGGCCGACCTGTCCGGCGGCATGACCAAACGGGTCGCCCTCGCCCGTGCGCTGATCGTGGAACCGGATCTGCTGCTGCTGGACGAGCCGACTTCGGGCCTGGACCCCATTTCCAGCGAGGATTTTGTCGAACTGTTATCGAGGCTGCATCGGGAGCTCAAATTTACGGTCTTCATGGTGACGCATGACCTGGATATATTAAGGGACTTATGCACGCTGGTGGCGGTGCTGGCCGATCACCGGCTGGTCGCGTTCGGACCGCTGGCCAGGGTCTTGGACAGCCAGCATCCTTTTGTCGAAGAATTTTTTCACAATAAACGCGCTGAGCGGGTATTTCATCACTATCAAGAGACTACGCATGGGCAGAAATAATCACGCTTTGATGACCGGCCTGTTTCTGGTCGCTTTAATCACGGCGACGGCGGCCGTGATTTACTGGATAGGCCATTTCGAGCGCGAACGCGATCTGTATGTGATTTCAACGCGCGAATCCGTGTCAGGACTCAATCCCGAGTCCACGGTATTCTACCGGGGCATTGCCGTGGGCAAGGTGCTCAAGGTCCGGTTCGATCCGAGAGATACGGGCACGATTCTGGTGCCGATTGAAGTCGATAAAGACATCACGCTGACCAAGGGCGTCTACGCCACGCTGCGATTGAAAGGCGTTACCGGCTTGACCCAGATCGAACTGCAGGATGCGGGCAACATTCAGGAGGTTTTGCCGCCAGGCAATAACCCTATGACGCGTATCCCGTTAGTGCCTTCGCTGACCGACAGGCTGATGATGTCAAGCGAGGATCTGCTAAAGAAAGCCGAGCAGATCATGGGCCGCCTTAATAGCCTGCTCAGCGAGGAAAACGAGAAAAATATCAGCGATATCCTCCGAAATTTCAATACCCTGACCAACAAGTTTTCCGATTTGCAGACAGGCATCGATAACGCACTGGCCGGTATTCCTGCGTTAAGCGCCGATGCCCAAAAGACATTGGCCCATATCAACGCCTTGACCGACGATCTGAAGCAATTGACCCGTAATGTGCAGGCACTCAGCAATAAAGCGGAAAGCCTTGCCGAAAAAGGCGAAACCACCGGCAATCTGCTGCTGGAAACGACGATGCCGAAAATAAACGATTTACTGGTTGAGTTACAGTCCGCCACGTCGCAGGTCAAACGCGTGGCCACCATGCTCGAGAACAACCCCCAGAGCTTGCTGTTCGGACCGAATGAGCCAGAACCAGGTCCGGGCGAACCCGGCTATAAGGAGCCGAAATGAGATATTCGAGTTTGTTAGTGTCAGCCATTATCATGGCGAGTGCCGGCTGCAGCGTTGCGCCCAAACCGTCGCAGCCTGCGCTGCACGACTTCGGCGCTCCTTATTTACAGTATGAAAACGGAACGTTCGCCAGGCCGGCCGTTACCGTCACCGCGCCCAAGTGGTTACGGGACAACCGCATCCGTTACCGGCTGCTCTATGCGGCACCGACACGGGTAAGGTTTTATGCCTTGGACCGCTGGATTGCGCCGCCGCCGGAATTGTTCGAGCAGCATCTGATCGCCGGGGCCAAGCCGCTGGAGTATTTACTGAATATCCGCCTGATGGATTTTGAGCAGCAGTTCGAAGCGTCGGATCGGGCCCGCGTGGTCATGCGTTTTTATCTGGAAGCCTATGCGTCCGACAGTAAACGCCAGCTCGGCGCTCACGAATTTCACCTGCAACAAGCGACGCAAACGCCCGATGCCGCGGGCGCGGTGACGGCCTTCGCCGGATTGGTGCAGCAGGCCGAAAGCAGAATTCAGGATTGGCTGGCGGGTCTGCCCGAAAGCGGCCAGCCTGATATTGCATCTGAACCGTAGGGCGGGGAATTGTTATCGACGGACAAAAAAAACCTCCCGGAGCCGGTGGCAACGGGAGGTATAAGAGATACAGAATTTGATAAGTTCTGAATTTTCACAGTCCGAGGAGGTATATGAAACGGGTGGAGATAAGCTTTTTTAGCTTGAATCTCATGGCGGCAATTATTGCCGTTAGATGCCGCGTATTATAATGCGACAATATATGGTTTACAATGTGGATAATTATTAATAGATTGTTTCAATTTTATTGATAATAATCAATCCGGAACAGTTTGGCGTGGCGCTTATGAACGAAAGTTTCTAACTCTACAAGTCGATTTTCGTTAACCGAGGAGATTTATCCACAAGAACTTACGCAAGCCTGTGGGGGCGACTTCAGTCGCCCATTCAGATAAAAGGCGACTGCCAACAGTAGGCGCTTTAGGCGAAGTCGCCCCCACAGGTTTTAAACCCGCTTGTTTCGGCGGATGAACAGGCAAACTGCGTAAGTCCTATCCACGAAGTATATGGATTTTGTCGAGCCCATACAGCTTAGCCTTGGTGAAGCTGAAAAAACTTTGATAAACAGTGCGGGCCCGGCAAGAGAAAAATGACCTGACTACGGACTTTGCAAGGAGCAAAAAATCAGCCCCGCTGTCATATTTCCCAGTGCCTTTGTCGATGGATATTTGGTCCATCTGAACTTGACCGGAACAGTCAGGCTTTTTATAGTGAATCGATACTATGTTTCATAAGCGCACGTTTATGCGGTAGGTGGCATGGACCGTTGCGAGTCACGATGACCAAAATAAGGAGTGATGATGAAATTTCTTGCCGTTCATCCCAGCCCGCTCATGTATACCAAAGTGTTCCTGCGCCTGGAGCCGCTTGGTCTGGAACAGGTCGCCGACACGGCCCGCCGCCAGGGTTACCAGGTTCGCCTGATCGATTTGCAGGTGGAATCGCATCAGGATCTGTACCGTCTGCTGGATGACTGGCAACCCGACATCATCGCTTTTTCATTGAATTATCTCGCCAACGTCCCGGAAGTGATCGATCTGGCGAAAGCGGCCAAAACCCGGCTGTCTCATAGCTTTGTCTTTATCGGCGGTCATAGCGCTTCATTTACGGCGGAAGAATTGCTGGAGCACGGCGAGGGCAAAATCGATGCGATTTTAAAGGGCGAGGGCGAGTCAGGGCTTCCGCTGCTGCTGCAGGCCATCAAGGAAGACCGGGAAAACGTGCACTGCGTGCCCGGCGTCGTGACCATGAACGGCCAAGGCGGCCAGCCGACCTTCATGCCCGATCTGAATGACGTGTCGCCGGCGCGGGATCTGATCAGGCATCGCAAGAAATATTTTCTCGGCACGCTGGACCCGTGCGCGTCGATCGAATTTTCCAGGGGCTGTCCGTGGGACTGCTCGTTCTGCAGCGCCTGGACCTTTTACGGCCGCAGCTATCGCGTGCTGAGCCCTGAAAAAGTCGTCGAGGAAATGCAGCGTATCCGGGAGCCCGGTGTTTTCATTGTCGATGACGTGGCGTTCATTCAGGAAAAGAGGGGCTTTGAAATCGGCGAGGCGCTGGCCCGGAAGGGCATCAGGAAGGAGTATTATCTGGAAACCCGCGGCGACGTGCTGTTGCGCAACAAGGAGGTGTTCAAATTCTGGAAGGAACTCGGCATGAGCTATATGTTTCTGGGCATCGAATCGATCGACGAAGAGGGCTTGGAAAAATACCGTAAACGTATCGATTTGAGCCGCAATTTCGAAGCGCTGGAATTTGCAAGGTCTCTGGGCATCAATATCGCCATCAACATCATTGCCGACACGGACTGGGACCATGAGCGCTTCCGCGTGGTCAGGGAATGGTGCCGGGAAGTGCCGGAGATCGTCAATATCAGCATCAACACGCCTTATCCGGGCACCGAAAGCTGGCTGACCGAGTCCCGCCATCTGACGACGCGGGATTACCGGCTGTTCGATATCCAGCACGCGGTGCTGCCGACCCGCATGCCGATCGAGGAGTTTTACGCGGAACTGGTGGAAACCCAGCGGATCATGTTCACCAAGCACTTGGGCTGGGCGGCGGTGCGCGATGTCGCCAAGATCATCGGCGGCCATTTGATACGCGGCCAGACCAATTTCGTCAGCAATCTATTCAAGTTCGATAAAGTCTTCAATCCCGCGCTGCAGTTGGACGACCACCGCATGCCGGTCAAATACCAGATGAAACCGCCGGTCCGCGATGTGCAATTCGCCAATGCCAAGGCCCTGTCGAAATCCCTTTATGTCCATGAGCCCCTCGGGCGCGCCGGTCGGCAGCTGGATGATGATACCGAGCGTTTTGTCGATAAAAGCAGGGGCGCATGAGCCGTATGCAGAGTACGCACCCGTAACCATTCTGGAATCAAGCCACAATCAGATCCGGCGTTGAAAATGCGGGTAATGCTAGGAGCGATGCCTTTATGCCCTTTAGGGTACACATCGCGACTTGCCGGGCGGTTTTAAATCACGAGGCAGGCGCCGTTCCAGGGGACGGCAACAGGCCGGAAACAGCCTTGACCTGAAGGGTATTGTTTTTAGCCGAATCCATAATCCATATAGGTGTCCTTACATATTGTGTATTAAGTTTGAAATACGTACTGTCGATTTATGGGGAAATTGATTAGCCTGAATATTTCACCACGAAGGACACGAACGCCTCCAAGGATGGAGGCGGTAGAATTGCGTCTGGAACAGCAATCGAGTACACGAAGGCTTTTCAATTCAAATACTTAGAAATATTTCATGATGAGCTTATGAAGTTATCGGTAATAAATGATAACGCCATGATTTTCTTCGTGTTCTCGGCAACTGCTCCTGCGTTGCTCTACCTCCCACATCCATGCGGTCGTTCGTGTTCTCTGTGGTTTCATGAAATATCCGGGTTAGCAATTTTGCCGTGGTGATGTATGAGCATTTTCAGCCAAAAACCGCCAGTCAGTTTCTTTCAATAAATTTCGAATAGTTATAGCAATCAGACGTTACTTGGAAGCAACCCATGAAATCAAACGAAAGGGGAACTCCATGAAAGAGCAGGTTGTAACACACGAAGGCACGTTCGGGCTCTACTTGGACCCGGAAGACAAAGAAGAGAGGATTTTTTCGGGCCTTGGAAGTCCGGTCGTTCTTACGTTGAGGATGTCTTCCCCGCCTGTCGAGAGCATTGTGGAAGTAATGGTGGACGGTCATCAGATCACCGATGGAGTGATTAAACAAGTGGGGCTTGAGTCGCGTACATTCCGGATAGAAAAGGCGGAGACAATCGACTTGGTGCTGCGGGAAAAAAGTACATCGGCAACCGGCACTTATACCATTAGCGTTCTCATCTGACTCGCAAAAGAGTCATGAGCAGGCCCCAAGCAATGGACCGCCTCCCAGGACAGGAAATGATCCCGTCATTTCTCTGCATTCACCCCATCCATGGGGATTATGGAGGTGGTTGAGTCTTGTTACGATAGACCACTTTCCGGGATTAACCCAACATATGATATCCGGGATCGTCCGCTTATGCCGTGAACGGTCAGTTTGTGATCCGCCCCAACGCCAGCGTCAAACACTTTTGATCTCAGACTCAACCTGAAATTCCTGACACATTCCTGACACAGTACAGGCCGCCTCGAAGCTGCGGATCTCGAACAACGCCTCGCTCAGGCTCATTTCGCCGGCTTCCAGGAGCTTGCCGACCAGATGCTCGGTCAGCGGCATGAGCCTGGCCAGCACGGCCTTGGTTTCGCCATACAGGCGCTCGCTCTGCGCTTCCATGATGCTGCGCGTTTCCTCGTCGACCTCGCGGCTCTCGCTGGAGAGCGCGCCGAAGTTCAGGCGGGTCTTGCGGTACATGCCCATCTCGCCCACGGCATGGTGCAGCAACTTCGTCACGCGGGTGATGTCGTTGTGCGCACCGTTGGTCGTGCCTTCCTCGCCAAAGAACAGTTCCTCATTGGCCATGCCCCCCAGCAGCACGCGCACATCGTGTTCGATGTCGCCCTTGGTCTTGAGCAGGTTGGTCCCCTGTTTGTGGAAGACAAAGCCCAAGGCGTTGGTGCGCGGGTTGGCCTTGAGCGAAATCTTGATGGTCTTCATGTCGTCCAGGATCTGCTCCCAGTTGTCGTTGGTCAGCTGGCGCTCGCGCGCGAGATCCATCAGGAAGTGGCCCCACTCGTGCACGGCGATGATGCGGCGGTCGCGCTCGCGTTCCTTCGTGGCGTTGGTGTTGACGTTGCCCACCAGCACGCGCTCGGCGGCCTGCATCAGGGTATCGGCGCCGATCATCCCGCCCGTCTGCACGGCCGTGATGCCCGCCTGGTTGACAATGGTTTCCAGATCGGCCGGGCTGCGGCCTTCGGTCACTTCCACCAGATGGCGCAGGTCCAGATCGGGCAGCACCTTATCGGCCCGCTGGCCCAGGTAGTGGCCGATGATAGCCAGCCGCTCCGCCCGATTGGGCATGCGAAAGTCCACTTTCATCTGAAAGCGGCGCAGCATGGCCTCGTCCATCTCCATGGTTTCGCTGTTGAAGTTGCTGGCCACGATCCAGATGATTTCCGCTTCGTTCCTGCTGCGCACGCCATCCAGCACAGACAGAAACGTGTTCGCGGTGTCGTCGTCGAACTTGCGGCGGCCGCCGCGCTTCATGAACAGATCCTGCGCCTCGTCCAGGAAGATGATGCAGTGCTTGCGCCGCTTGGCCATGGCCACGATGCGGCTGAGTGTGTTCGAGCCGCCGGACACGAAGCCCGTTTCCAGATTGGCCGCGGAGTGGAACAGGATGGGCAGCCGCAGTTCCTTGGCCAGGTAGCTGGCCAGCTTGGTCTTGCCGGTACCCGCCGGGCCGCTGAACATCACATTGAAGGGCTTGAATATGCCGTACTCGGCATATTCCGCGCGGCGTTCATATTGATCCTTGATCTGGGCCACCTCGGCCTTGATGTCATCCATGCCCACCAGGTCGTCGATGGAGCCGTGCACCTGTGCCGGTTCGATGAACTTGAGCGACTTGTGCTGGCTCTTGAGCTGGAAGTACAGGAAGCCCAGCACGCCGAGCGTCAGTACGACCGTCAGCCCACCGCTGACGCGGGCCTTCCAGTTGTCATTCTCGGACTGCGGGCGGGCACTGGCAAAGCGCTGGTCCAGGAGTTCGAACAATTCAAGGCTGCCGGGGTCGAGCTCTGCGCGCGGGATGAAGGCCAGCTTGCTGCCCCAGGGCGCAGTGACGGCCTTGTCGGCGAAGATCTTGGCCTCCATGTCGCTAGGGTAATAGGCATGCAGTTTGTCCTGCGATTCGACCAGGATGATGCGCTCCGATACGTTCCACAGCAGCGGTTCGTAGACCACGGTGATGCGCTCGACCGGGTTCGTTTCCAGGAAGCTCAGCACCGAGCCGGCACCGAACACCACGGGCAGCTTATCGTTGAGAGTCCACGCCTCCTCGCCCGCCGTCATGGACTTGACCTGCTCAGCCACGGCGGCCTGTTTCTGGATGAGTATGAACGAATAGATGCCGGTGACCGGAATCAGGAGGGCAACGGCCAGCACCGTCAGCTTGATGGTTATCGATTGGATCACAAACCAGTCCTGTAGCCGGCTGGCAGACTTCTTGATGGCGAGCCTAAGACGCGTTGCGGCCGGAGCCGCATCGCTGGGATTAGACAAATCTGACATGAAAGTTCCTCAAAGCGGGCGCTAGTCATATTCCGGAGCCGGAGCATGATCACGCTGAACAAAAGTCCTTTAGATCCTGATTCAAGCTCGAGGTTCCGTTGCTTTTGTGCGAATCCAGAGAAACCGGAGCAGCAAGGCTGGAAGAAGAGCTGGTGAATAAACCCGGATGTTTTATGAAATATCCGGGTTAGGCGCCTGAGTCAATTGTCAGCGTGACATCAGTCACTCATTCTTTCACAGTCTCGTATACCCTAACGGGTTCAACCCGGCGTTGAGCGATCAGGCCGATCAATGCTGCTGTGCAGTAGATAGAGCAGTAACGGTCATTGTTTTGTTTCTTGTGAAACAAACCTCAGCATTTCTTTATCTATGGTTTATGTACTGATGGGGCTTGCTGACGGTGAGGGCGGAATCAGGCAACAGATCGCTTTTATTGCCGGCGCATGGCGCGGAGATCACTGTAACTCAGCTGATTGGCCGGGTATGCAGCCGCTCCATGGGATATTACCTTTGTCCGAGTGTCAAACAGAAATGGTCATGAGCAAGATGCGGCATAAGAATTATCTTCAATGTTACAAGCGTTCACTCATCGCAGTGATGTCCGTACTGCTCATGACAGGTGTCGTTACGCTTCCTCTTGGCGCCGCCGAAGCGCCGCTGAAAAGCGCCTCCCTCATGCCGCTATGGAGTCCTCAGGCCCAGTTTGCCGGTTATTACGTGGCGCTGGACAAGGGCATCTATGCCCGGCATGGGATCGATCTCGAAATCCTCAGGGCCGGGCCCGGCTGTTCTCCTGCTGAAGAGCTCAAGAACGGCACGGCCGATTTTGCCATTCTTTGGTTGACAACCGCCCTGCAGCATCGCGCCGAGGGCGCTGAACTCGTTAACCTGGCCCAAATCATCCAGCGCTCGGCGATGATGCTGATCTCGAAAAAATCGGCCGGCATCGAAACCATCGAAGATATGAACGGCAAGAAAGTGGGGTTGTGGGAAGGCGACGTGTCGATACCGCCGCGCACGCTGTTCGCCAGGCACGGCATCAAGGTTCGGGAAGTGCGCCAGTCCCACACCGTCAATCTCTTCCTGCGCGGCGGCATCGATGTAGCTTCCGCCATGTGGTTCAATGAGTACCACACGCTGCTCAATTCGGGCATCGATCCCGAGGAATTGAACGTCATCTTTCTTAGGGACCAGGGCATGAATTTTCCGGAGGACGGGATCTACACGATGGAAAAGACGCTGCGCGACGCTCCTGTCATGGTGGAAGCCTTTGTCAACGCATCGCTGGAGGGATGGCGCTATGCCTTCGACCATCCCGACGAGACGCTGGATATCGTCATCAAACACATGCGCGAGGCGCATTTACCGGCCAACAGGATGCACCAGAAATGGATGCTGGAACGGATGCGGGACCTGATGAAGCCTGTCGATCCCCAGGCAACACCCGGCTATCTTGTCGAGCAGGACTATGAAGCCGTAGCCCGCGCCATGCAAAAACACGGCCTGATTCAAGGCTACCCCGACTACAGCGTCTTTGTCTGGAGGGCCGATGCCGGGCAAAGATAGCATTGTCATCAGGCTCGTTCTGGTTATCACGCTCTTCAGCGCCGTCATCTTTGCCGTCACGCTCGGCTATAACTATTACCGGTCCCGCGCCATTCTGCAAAACGAGCTGGAAAGCAATGCGCACAACCTTGCCATGTCACTGGTGCATCGGGTAGAGGCCCAGCTGACAGCGGTTGCCAAAGTGACGGCGGGAGTAGCCCTCTCGCTGGAAATCAGCCGGCATACGGAGCGGGAACTCCTCGATCTGATCAGAGCCACCGTCGAAAACAATCCCGAAATTTACGGATCGGCCGTCGCCTTTGAGCCCTATGCCTTCAGTGCAAGCAAGCGCCTGTATGCGCCTTATTATTACCGCGATAAGGGCAAGATCGCCTTTAGCCGCCTGGAAGACTCCTACCTCGACGTGCCTTATCTGTACTGGGACTGGTATCAGATTCCGCGCGAGCTGGGCAGACTCGAATGGAGCGAGCCGTACTTCGATGAAGGCGCCGGCAACATTCTGATGTCGACCTGTTCGGTCCCTTTCTACGAGGGCACCGGCGCTGCCCGGCAACTCAAGGGAATCGTGACCGCCGACGTTTCCCTTGAGGCGCTGACGAACTATATCTCCTCCGTCAAGATACTCAGGACCGGCTACGCGGCCCTGCTGTCCCGCAACGCCATGATACTGGCCCACCCGTTAAACGAGGCCATCATGAACGAAACGTTCTTCAGCATCGCGGAGGCGCGCAATGACCCTTACCTGCGGGCGCTCGGCAAGAAAATGATCCGGGGCGAATCCGGCTTCGTCCATTACACCAGCATAGTCGGATTCACGAGCTGGATGTATTACACGCCGATCCCCTCGACCGGCTGGACGCTGGCCGTCGTGTTCCCCGAGGCGGAGCTACTGGAGAATGTCAGAAAGTTAAGCATGATCATGGCGGCGATGGGATTGGGCGGGATATTGCTGCTGACCCTGGCGGTCATCTCCATTGCCCGCGCCATCACCAAGCCGCTGCGCTTGCTGACGGCGGCGACCGATGAGATCGCTGCCGGCAACTTCGACGTGCCGTTGCCGGCGGTGCGCTCGAATGACGAGGTCGGGGTGCTCACGCACAACTTTCAGCTCATGGAGCAGTCGCTCAAGGAATACATCCGGAACCTGACCGAAACCACCGCCGCCAAGGAACGGATCCAGAGCGAGCTCAAGGTGGCGACCCAGATTCAGGCGAGCCTGCTGCCGCGCATTTTTCCGCCCTTTCCCGAACATCCCGAGTTTGAGATTTACGCCTCCATGGTACCGGCCAAAGAGGTGGGGGGCGACTTCTACGACTTTTTCTTCATTGACGAGAACAATCTGTGTTTCCTGATCGCGGACGTTTCCGACAAGGGGGTTCCCGCGGCGCTGTACATGATGGTGGCCAAAACCCTGCTGAAGACCGAAGGCCAGCGGCTTGGCGAGCCCGACCGGATGCTGGCCTCCGTCAACCGGATTCTCGCCTCGGACAATGACAGCTGCATGTTCACGACGGTGTTCTGCGCCATCCTGGACACCACGACCGGTTACGTGCGTTTTGCCAATGCCGGACACAATCCGCCGTTGCTTGTCGACTCGCAAGGCGTGCGCTATCTGGCCTTGAAACCCGGGCTTATGCTGGGCGCCATGGCTGAAACCGTCTTTGTGACCGAGCGCCTGACCCTGGAGCGGGAAGGCATTCTGTTTCTCTATACCGATGGCGTGACCGAGGCAAAAAACGGGGAAGAGGCGCTGTATGGCGAGGAACGCCTGCTCAGGGCGTTGCAAAGCGCGCCGCAAGCGGACCTTGCAACCCTGGTCCATTACATCGGCGCCGAGGTGGCGCAGCATGCCGGAGTCGCTCCTCAATCGGACGACATCACCATGCTGGCGATAAAAATGAAGACCAATAATGTCAATCGGCAACAGGCAGGGAAGGGACATGACTAAACCGACGCAGTTAACGCTGATTATTCTGGCGCTCATCGCTTTTGCCGCCGGCTGCGAAAAAACCGAAACGGTCATCGCCCGTCTGGACGATGCGGAAACGGCAAGAATCGGCGTGATGACCGGCTCAACCGGAGAAGCCATCACGACGGCCAGGTTCCCCAAGGCGCAGGTCAAAAGCTTCGACGATATCATGGACGCCGTTGCAGCGATGAGCTCCGGCCAGCTCGATGCCATCGTGACGGCATATCCGGCGGCGCTTCAGGTCACGAAGAAAAATCCGGCATTGGGCCTGCTGCCCGAACCGCTGGCTTACGAAGACACCGCGATCGCGGTCAGAAAAGGCAATGACGAGCTATTGGCCGCCTTGAACCGGATCATCTCCGAACTGAAGAGCGACGGGACCCTCGAGTCGATGAAGCGGCGCTGGTTCAAGCCGGATCTGGCGCCTTACGAAGAACTGGACATCGTGCTCCCCAAGGCAGGAACGCCGCTTAAAATAGGCGTCAGCGCCACACGCGAGCCGTTCAGTTTCGTGGACAAAGCCGGACGGGTCAGCGGTCATGACGGCGAGCTGGCGCGCATTATCGGCACCAGACTCAACAGGCCGGTCGAGTTTTTCAACATGAAATTCATGGCGCTGATCCCGGCGCTGCAATCGGGCAAGGTGGACATGATCGTAACCGGCATGACCGCAACCGATGAACGCAAAAAATACGTCGATTTCACCCAACCCTATTACGCCAACGCGCAGGTCATGCTGGTCAGGCGGCTTCCGGCCGGCGGACGGGAACCGGCTGTCCGGCGCGCCGGACAGCTTGCCTCCGTTGAGGACCTGAAAGACAAGCGCATCGGCGTGCTGGTCGGCTCCGCGCATGATACTTATGCGACCAAAAACTATCCGGATGCGACCATTCTGCAATACAAGACGCCCGCCGATGTCGCCCTGGCGGTCAAGACCGGCAAGGTCGATGCCGCCCTGTTCGATGCCGAGCCCTTGCGCGAAATCCTGCGTCAGGACGGTAGTCTGGGTGTTTTGAAGGCTTCCCTGTTTTCCTTTGACGTAGGCGTCGGCTTCAAAAAAGGCAATGAGGCGCTGAGGGATCAGTTCAATCAGTTTCTGGCCCGGATCAAGCAAAACGGCATCCACGCCGACATGATCGGGCGCTGGATGGAAAAAGGCGACACGCGCATGCCGGTCATCGACAACCCCGGATCGAATGGCGTTCTGGTCGCCGGCGTCAGCGATGTCGGGCTGCCCTTTACCGCGGTCAAGGATAACCGGCTGGTCGGGTTCGATATCGAACTGGCGGAACGGTTCGCCGCGTCTCTCGGCAAAACAGTCGAATTTTCCAACATGGAGTTCGGCAGCCTGATCGCCGCCGTTTCGACCGGCAAGGTCGGCATGATCGCCAGCTCCATTTATATAACGGACGAACGAAAACGGCAGATCAATTTTTCCGATCCGTATTATGAAATGGGCACCAGCGTCTTCGCCCTCAAAAAGAGTATTGCCGCTTATGACGCCGGACCCGGCGCGGCAACCGAGGCTCCCTCGTTCCTCGAAAGGACAGCCACCAGCTTTCGCAGCAACATCATGCAGGAAAACCGTTACCTGCTGATCTGGAACGGATTGAAAACCACACTGGTCATTTCCATTTTCTCGACGCTCCTGGGCACACTGCTGGGCGCGCTGGTCTGTTTCATGCGCATGTCGCCGCGGACCGTGCTCAATCTGCCGGCCAGGGTTTATATCAATATCATCCGCGGCATGCCGGTGCTGGTACTGTTGATGCTGATCTTTTATGTGGTCTTCGCGTCGGTCAATATCAGCCCGGTGCTGGTGGCGATTATCGCCTTCGGGATGAATTTTGCCGCCTACGTCTCCGAAATCTTCCGGTCCGGCATCGAAGGGGTAGGCAAAGGCCAGATCGAGGCCGGCATCGCCATGGGCTTCACCCGGGTCAAGACCTTCGTGTTCATTGTGCTGCCGCAGACCGTGCAGCGCATTTTGCCGGTTTACAAAGGGGAATTCATCTCGCTGGTCAAGATGACGTCCATTGTCGGCTACATCGCGGTCCAGGACCTCACCAAGGCCAGCGACATCATTCGCAGCCGTACCTTCGACGCGTTCTTTCCGCTGGTCATGGTGGCGATTCTGTATTTCGTGATCGCCTGGATTCTGATGCTGTCACTGGAATACCTGGAACGGATGACCGACCCGAAATACAAACGGCGCAAGGCGGCCAGACCATGATCCTTATCGAGCACCTGTCAAAAAAATTCGGCGACCTGACCGTGCTGAAAGACATCACGACCGACATCAAAACCGGCGAAGTCGTTTCCATCATCGGCCCGTCCGGTACCGGCAAGAGCACCCTGCTGCGCTGCCTCAACCTGCTTGAAATGCCGAGCGGCGGGTCCATTTATATCAATGGCGTGGACATCCTGGACAAGAACACCGACGTCGCCAAAATACGCCAGAAGATGAACATGGTGTTCCAGTCGTTCAATCTTTTTTCCCACCTGTCGGTGATGGAAAACCTGACCCTCGGGCCGATCAAGCTGAAGGGCATGAGCAAGCCGGCCGCGCAGGACAAAGCACTGGAACTGCTGCGTCTGGTCGGGCTGGCCGAGAAAGCCGGCAATTACCCGGACGAGCTTTCCGGCGGCCAGCAACAGCGCGTGGCGATCGCCCGCTGCCTGGCCATGGAGCCGGAGATCATCCTGTTCGACGAGCCGACTTCGGCGCTGGACCCCACCATGATCAGGGAAGTGCTCGCGGTCATCCATCGCCTGGCCAGGGAGGGCATGACCATGGCGATCGTCACTCATGAAATGGATTTTGCCCGGAATGTATCGAACCGGGTGTTATACATGGACGAAGGGCTGATCTACGAAGAGGGTACGCCGGAGCAGATTTTTGAGCACCCGCAAAAGGCCAGGACCCGGGCTTTCATCAACAGGATTCTCAGCTACACCCGGCGCATCAGCTCGCCGGATTATGACCTGTACGCCATGAATGCGGAAATCGAAGCCTTTTGCGAAAAGCAGATCCTGCCGAAGCAAACCCGAAACGACTTGCTGCTGCTGGTTGAGGAATTGCTGCAAATCTACAAGCCTTACCTGCGTACGGCCGTGCTGGACATGACCATCAGCTATTCGGAAAAGACCGAACGCCTTGAACTGGTCTGCGAAAGCACCGGGGAACCGGCCAATCCGCTGGAAAGCGAGCGCTTGACCGATGACCTGGGGCTGATGATTATCAGGAACTTGACCGAAAGCATCGACTACCGCTGGATCGACGGCAAAAACAGATTACAATTCCTGATCAAGACCAATCGTCCGTGAGGAATAGCATCCATGGATTTGCACACCAGAGTAGAAAGCCATGCCACCGTGGTAACAATCAGCGGCAGGCTGGACGCGGTTACGGCGCCCGAGTATGAAAAAAGAATCCGGGAAATGATCGACAGCGGCGCTGTTTCCTTTGTGGTTGACTTTGACCAGGTTGACTACATCAGCAGCGCCGGCCTGCGGGCGTTGCTGCTCATGACCAAGCTGCTGAATGCCAAAGGGGGCAGGGTGTGTCTGGCGAATGTCGGAGGCAACGTCCGGTCGGTATTTGAAATGTGCGGTTTCTGCGCCGTGTTCAGGATGGAAAACTCCGTCGCCGAGGCGCTCGCCGCACTTGCCTGAATAAAGGCTTTGCGGGAAACCGCTATTCCGAAGCCTTATGCCGCAAGTGCTTGCGCAAAACAATCACATTGCCGGTGCCGTCGTAATCGGCATGGACCTCGTCCATCAGTTTCTTCACCATATGCACCCCGAGTCCGCCGATCGGGCGATCGTTAACATTCAGATCCAGATTGGGCTCAGGGGCCTGCATGAAAGGGTCGAACCGGGGCGCGTCATCCCGAAGCAGAATTTCCAGCCAGTCGTCCGATATAATCAGTTGGACCTGCATGAACCGGTCGGCGGCACCCTTGAGACCGTGAACAATGACGTTGGTTATCAATTCCTCCAGACACACATTGACGGAGAAGGCCAGATCACGATCGGGCAGAACCTCGTTGACCGCATCGGCTAGTGTTTCGATTGCTTCGAGTCGCGCAGGCACCCGGCAATCCAGCAACACCTGCTTGTCGTGCCCGCAAGGACGGGATTTCATGAATCTGGCTTCCTGAGTCTGGGTGGGTTTGTAGGATTCCATCACATTAAGACTCGAATCTCAAAAGAGTATTCTATTGGGACTCCGGTTTTCTGCGCTTTTGGATCTTTCCAATAAAAATTTATGGTGTGGCATGATACAAAATGTAGGGTGCGCACCGCGTACCTTTAACAGCCGGGCATCACTCGCCCGTACATTGAATGCTGTCGAGACCGGCATAGTCTTCAACTCTCGATCCCCAGCGTTCCGGGTAAAAGCCTTGTTTCAGCCAATGGTGAAACGACGAATAAGGCCAGTCAATGACATGTTTGACCAGCCCGTGCTTTACCGGATTGAAATGCAGGTAATCGAGGTGGTTCTGGTAATCGCGTTCATCGCGCAGCGCATGTTCCCAAAAGCGCCGCTGCCAGATGCCGCGCCGCCGGTAGCGCAGGCGCGAGGCGGTCACCGATTGTTCGGTGCCGCCCGAAGCCAGCCAGGTCTGAGTGAAGTGTTTTTTGACAATGCCCCAGCGTTTTGAGTAATCGCAATCAACAATCGGCAATGTCCAGATGGCGTGGATATGATCAGGCAGCATCACCAGCGCATCGACGCGAAACGGTAGTTGTTGCCGGCAATGTCGAATCGCCTCCCGCAAGCAATCCCGAGCCTTATCATTCGCCAGAATACCCGCCCGGCGTTCCGTCACCACAGTAAAGAAATACGATCCGCCCGGCACGTAACAGCGACGATAATCAGACATCCCCATCTCCGAAAAAAACACGAGCAACCATATTACAACGGCAAATCCACCGTAGGGTACGCATTGCGTACCATTTTCAAAGTTTTTTCGGTGAACCAAACCTCAAAAGGTACGCGGTGCGTACCCTACGGGCTGGTTATGTGTTTCTTTCGTTGCCATATTTATCTACCTCGCATCCACAGCAGTGGCAAGTCCAGCCACCGAACAAAACCTGTGTTTGATTCTTTGGTTTTCTAATTATGGGTAATGGGGTATTGCACTTCGGGCATTTTACCCTGTCGAGATTGATGCCCATTGCGCCCGAATTTGGCCATATTTTAATAATCTCATAAGCTGCTGAGACGAAAACAAAGATTATTAAAATTATGGTGATAATGTTATTCATGTTATTTGCGCATAACGCGGCCATCAGCGGCGCGAGGTGCGAACGTCCGCCTGCATGGCATTGTTCGGCAGTTTTTCAATACTCATGATGTCTGAGCACTCCCCAACCGCGATGTCCACAAATTCTTTCGGTTTCGATCGCAAGCTGACATCAGTGAGCGACAAACGGTATTCCATGTCCGGACCGAATTGTGGGTCTTTCTGAAACACATTGAAATGGAACTTCTGCGAATTTAGCGCCTGTTTGTCCACTTCGGCTCCTCTGTTATAGGAAACCTCCGCACAGTAGAGCAGAAATGTTTTGCTGGCTCTGACTAAAGCGGAACGGACGCGTTGAATCAGGAGCAACGGATTGTGCACGTGCACAACACAGTCATACTTCCCAGATTCCGCAAGCAGAAGCGTCCTATTGGTCGTGATAGTGGGCATAGACGTGCACCAAGCATAAATAGAATTCGTCGAGCCGGTCTCATACGGGTGTCCGTCCATTCGGAACATGCCTTCACCATCATTTGGGTCTCCCAGCACGGCATTTTCCCATCGTCTATAGGTGGCGAGACTGCGAAATCTCATCGCGCCCTGTTCGAGGAGAGTCTCTGCCCAACGACGCTCCATTGCTTTCACGAGCGCCGCGGGCGGCGGATACGAGCTGTACTCTACCCCGTCCACAATCATGGTTCCGGATTTAGTTGTTGTGATGTGCCCAGTCATATTGTTATGTCGAACGCCGTCGTAACCGGCGCATTTGCAGTGAGCGCAGCGAACGAAAAATTCGTCCGAGTTTACGGGTATTGTTAGGCAAACTTTTCCGATTGCTAATCATCGTCAAAATCCTTTGGTTTCCACCCAGAAAGATACTTGTCTGCTAAGTCAAATAAGTCCCCAATTTCATGTGGTGGAGCATCTCTCAGCACTTCGATTCGATCTCGCAATATCCCCTCATCACCGTATATTTCGATCAGTACATCCCATGCTAGTCGAGGCTTCAGGCGAACAGAACGACTTCCCATTGACTGACTCCTTATTTCACTTCTTGCGCTCTTCAGCAATGCGTATGTGACTGCCGGAGTGTCAGGGACAACAAACTCTGGCTCTTCAGATGCCGCTTCCTGCTTAGCCCGCCAAAACGTCCACAGTAGACCAGCCTCATCCGCAAGTTGTTGGGGAGTCGCTGCGCGCACTTGAGCCCGCCATTCAGCCTCAAAAGTTTTTGCAGCAGTCTCAGAAATTAGCTTATGCCCAGCATTTTCTCGGTATCCAATAATACTAATAAGTTTCTCTTTCGAAGATAGAGACTGTACTTGAGGCAGTATCTCTTTAACCGCTATCTCAACGGCATCGGGTTCCTTGAGTGCACGCACAAGACGATACACGACCCTTCGCACAATGTGCTCTGTGCCTAGATCAAACATTCCCCGTTGCCGTTCTGGAAGCTGGGGAAGAACATTAAGCAACACGATCGTCGCGGGAACAACATGCTCTGCTCCGAAATCATCCTCATAAGCTTCAAGTGACGAAATAACGTCCTGCACTCGCTCAATCGGCAGTGATTGTAGATAATTTTCAAACTCAGCTTTGTTGGTGATATTTGCCCAAGCGTTTTCAGCGTCAGTGAAAGCTTGCAGTTGGTCTCCCACGGCACGTTCTAAGTAGTAGCGGAGCACATCTTTATGAGCCACCCGTCTTTCTCGGAGCCAACGATTGTTCCAATTTCCACCATAGTGCGAGCCTCCTATATGCCGTTCTCCACCTGGAAATAATCGAAGAATTAGATTGCGTACACTCTCTGCCTTTTCACCACCGACCCTCACCAAGTTTTCTATTTGCTCCTTCAATTGTGGGGGGTCGTCACGGTGACTATAGCCACTTGTTGTAGTGAGCCCATCTACTGAAGCGTGCAAGCTATGAAATACATCAGGAAGAAAAACGCGTACTGCTTCTAAGGCCAGTACATCAACCAATGCAACGTATCCACCTAGATCCCGAGCAGTGCCATGAATAGCTGCTGCGTATCGGCGAACGTCTCTCATGTTTCTTATGAGAGGTTGAATTACTTCCATAAATACATCAGGCCAAAGATCTGAATCGAAGTGCCCTGGGTTTTCTATATTTTCGAGTGCAGCATCAATAGCCTTAAATATCTGAGAGTTCAGAACATGGTCGGGCACAGCAGGTAGATCGATCCCGATTTGGAGGATTTTTTCAAGGTAGTCTCTACCCGGAATTCCTTGCTCCCCCAATGCTTGTTCGACGCGATAGCGGTCGAAAGCCAAGAGATAAACAATGTTTGGAAAATTTGCTGTTAATCGAACAAGCTTGAATACATCCCGAATTTCTGGTGTGGATAGACGATCAATATCATCCAAAATAACAACAATGGGTTTATCTATTTTCTCTAGGGCTTCACGCACTTTATTTTGGCTCGCTCTAATCCCCTCTTTTTTTCGTTGAAGAGTCTTTGCAATGATGTCAGTTACCACTCGTCCTCGCTCAATCCATGGCCCTATGAGTGGTAACCAGCCAAGACCAGAAAAAGTGTCACCATAGTCCTCGATGAGTTTACCGATTTCAGTCAAGTCGGGACGAAGTTTCAACTGAGCAGATAGTTCTATAAAAAACGACTGAACGAGTTGATCTGCACCACTAAACATCCAAGGGTTGAATTCGAGTACAGTGACGCCTGATTCCTTGAGGAAAACTCTAGATAGATTAACGAAAGACGTCTTTCCAGAACCCCAAGGCCCTAAGACACCAACCACCACCCCTTCGCTGGAATCGAGTCTTAATACTTGCTTTGCAAATGACGAGGCAGGTTTAACGCGCCCAAGAGCATCTTCCTCTGATTTAGTGATGGGGTTGTCTGCACTAATGCGATCGACTTTTTGATCAAGTTTGGATGCAGGAGGCTGTGTTGTCTCTTGGCCCACCGTATCAGGCTGCTTCCGTGAAAAAAGGCTACGTATCCAGTTCATAGTTTTTTGATCTGCCTAACAAGCGATTATCTGAATCTGGATAACATGCAAATTAAGCATGTTATCCAGCATTATTTTTAAAAGTTGTTCTTTATTCGATTTAAACTCAGCAGGGCGATTCGAAATTAAATAATCCACCTCATGCAGTAGATAGGATGTGCCGACGTAAGGAGGCGCATCAATCGTGGTTGTTAATGGGTTAATACGCGAATGATGCACTTCGTGCCTCAGCGCATCCTATGGCCCTAATTCTTTCACACTCTCGTAAGCGATGCGTACCCTACGGGGCTCACCGGAAATTTTGGAGCGCAGCGGAAAAATTGTCCGAGTGCAGAGTCTTGTTACAAGTAAGCTACTCCGGAATATGGAATAGCATTACAGCCAATTTTACTTCTCTATTTCTGTCACCATTAATGTGAAAACGGTAGCTATACCAACCTTCATCCTGTTCATTTACGAAACCTAGGTAGTTCTCATGCTCAGTGATACATTCCTTTGCAGTTTCGAGAACCGCCATAAAGTCCTTATTTCTTACGAACATTACAACTGCTGCTTTGGAATCGCGCCACGTAAGGTATCCGAGCAATTGGCTTATTGTTTCCAAGAACCCTTTCATTCCGTGCCAATATTTAAGCTCCGCAATGAATACGTTTTTCCCTTCATGGCGAAGCAGGATGTCCGTTTTTCCAGACTTGTTAAATGTTTCACCAGTTGCTGCTCCTTCAAAGTTTGGCTCAAGTATTAGCAGCATGTGATCCCTCAGATGCTCCTCTTCCTTTCCAGAATAGGTAGATGGCAGCCTTTCAAACTGTTTTCCTACATCATGGATTATTTTAAGTATTTGGGCGTATATCGTTGCATCTAATGTAGGTTCTGGCGAATAGCCTTTATCTGTAACTTTAGGCTGTGGTTTTGAAGCAATTGCTTTTGTTCTCTTAGCTGGAACAGAAAATGTACCCGATTTATTTCTAGATTCTCGTATTGGCACACCCAGAGAAGCAATTAGATTGTTTTTCTTTAGCAGTTGCTCTTTTCTTGCATCGAATATTCTTGTTGCATGCTGCTGGAGCGACGAATTGAAGTTTTCAATATCAAGGGTTAAATGTCCATTCTGCGCTTCTAAGCTTCGAATGGTGCTCTCTGATTCCTGCTTAATTCTCTGTGCATCAAGGTTAAAGTTAATTATCTTGAAGGTAATGCAGCCTTGCTCGATATTTATAACAGGGGCTGACATTGAATATGTACTTGCCCTGACTTTTAATAATTGTGGATCGCCGGTAAATGGAAGATGGAATACCAATACATCTCTTGGATAAGAGCCATCCCGATCCATGAAATAATCTCTCGGGTGCATTTCCGCGGGAATCATTTCCTCATGAGTGGATACTGAGAGGCCATCTTTATGTATTTCTATAGGCTCTATAGAGAACTCGCCAATCAAATGTTGAATATATTCTTCTCGATTAACATTAAGGATGTAATCGTCGTTTTGTCTCTTAATAGCTTGATCTAAAGCTGTCCGTTGATTATCAAACATACTAAATCCGTCATACTCGGAAAAAGCATGGAATCCTTCTCTTCGAAATCCCCTCATGATCATCCTTTACTTGTAACAAGCGACTATCTAAATCTGGATAACATACAAATTAAGTATGTTATCCAGCATTATTTTTAAAAGTTGTTCTTTATTCGATTTAAGCTCAGCAGGGGCGATTCGACATTAAATAATCCACCTCATGCAGCGTCGCTACGAAGCCCAACCCTCATCAACCACATTTACTCTCCCCACAGTTCAAACAAGTCATACACCCATCCATCAACACCATGGCTTTGGTGCTGCATTTGGGGCAGAGCACGGCTTTTTCAGGAAACGCCTGGCCTTCCGATTCGCCATGCTGGGCTTCAAACTCGCGGCGTTTTTCTTGCAGAAACTGTTTCTGATGATCACTCATCACTTCCGGCTTGATCATGCCGATGTGTTTCAGGTGCGATTCGATGGCGTAGCCGATTTCGGCGACCAGTGACGGCATGAATACGCCGCCTTTCTTGAAGTAGCCGCCGCGCGGGTCGAATACGGCTTTCAGCTCTTCGACCAGGAAGCAGGCGTCGCCGCCTTTTCTGAACACGGCCGAGATAACGCGCGTCAATGCCAGTACCCACTGGAAATGCTCCATGTTTTTGGAGTTGATGAAGATTTCGTAAGGGTGGCGCTCTTCGTGGGGCGTGCCCTGGTTCAGGATCATATCGTTGATGGTGATATACAAGGCATGTTCCGATTGCGGCGTTTTGATTTTGTAGGTGGAGCCTACCAATACTTCGGGCCGCTCGACATTTTCGTGCATGCGTTCCAGCGCCTGCTGTTCTTCTTCCTTCTTGGCCGCTTCGGTGGTGTCTTTGGTCAGTACTTTGTAGCCGACGATTTTTTTATTTATCTTATGTATCATGTCTGTAACCTCGATTAAAACTTGCCGTAGTAGCCTTCTTTCAAGGCATCAAACAGGTTGGCGGCGGTGTGGATTTCGCCGTCGTATTCCACTTCCTCGTTACCTTTCAGTTCGACCACATGGCCGTCTTCGAGCGTGAACTGGTAGGTGGTGTTTTCCAGATCCGATTCCTTGACCAGCACGCCCTGGAATACTTCCGGGTTAAAGCGGAACGTGGTGCAACCTTTCAGGCCTTTGTCATAGGCGTATTCATAGATCGACTTGAAGTCTTCGTACGGATAATCGGTCGGTACGTTGGCGGTTTTGGAAATCGACGAGTCGATCCATTTCTGCGCGGCGGCCTGGATGTCGACATGCTGTTTGGGCGTGACGTCGTCGGCCGATATGAAATAGTCCGGCAGCTGCTGATCCGGCTCCTGGCTGTACGGCATTGCCTTGGGGTTGACCAGGGCGCGATAGGCCAGCAGTTCGAAGGAATAGACATCGACTTTTTCCTTGGATTTTTTGCCGGCGCGGATGATGTTGCGCGAGTAGTGGTGCGCAAAGCTCGGTTCGATGCCGTTGCTGGCGTTGTTGGCCAGTGACAGGGAGATCGTGCCGGTCGGTGCGATCGAACTGTGGTGCGTGAAGCGCGCGCCGGTCTCGATCAGTTGCGCGACCAGTTCGGGCTCGACCTGGGCCAGTTGCTGCATGTAGCGGCTGTATTTGGCGTGCAGCAGCTTGCCCGGCACCTGATCGCCGACCTTGTAGCCGTCGGTGACCATTTCAGGGCGTTTGTGCAGCATTTCGCCGGTGACGCTGAACATCTGTTCCATGATCGGAGCCGGGCCTTTTTCCTTGGCCAGCTCAAGGCCTTCCTTCCAGCCTTCCACGGCCAGGATTTTGGTCACTTCCTCGGTAAATTCCAGTGAGCGTCCGTCGCCGTATTTCATGCCCAGCATGGTGACGGTCGAGCCCAGGCCCAGGTAGCCCATGCCGTGGCGGCGCTTGCTGAGGATTTCGTGCTGTTGCTCGGGCAGGGGCAGGCCGTTGATTTCGACGACGTTGTCGAGCATGCGCGTGAAAACGCGGATGGCTTTGCGGAATGTGTCCCAGTCGAAATGGGCTTCGGTGGTGAACGGCTTCTTGACGAAACGGGTCAGGTTGATGGAACCCAGCAGGCAGCTGCCATAGGGTGGCAAGGGCTGTTCGCCGCAGTTATGCGCATGCAGGCCATTGGCGTCGAATGTATTGATGCCGGGAACCTGTATGTCAAATACATCTTCGGTTCCATCGGGATCGACCGATTCAACGGTGGCGACGAAGCGCTCCCGGTTTAATGACCGGCGATAATTTTTTAAGGAAGCTTCAAGTTGAGCGGCTTTGCTGCTGTCGGTAAAGTTTATCAGTTCTCGATAAACGGCAAGATTGTCGCCGCTGATAACGAGTTCATGCTGTGGGGAAATTTTGTAATCGGCGGCGCCGCCTTTACCGTCAGGCAGTTTTGTTATGCCGGCTGGACGACGGTGGCGATAGAGCGTGGAGTTGATGCCCAGGCGAAGCAACATGCGCTGTACCGCTTCTAAACGCGGAAGGTCCGATTGGGACAGGCGAACACTGACGCCTTTGGCTTGATTGCCTTGAACTGAGCCGTCAGCGTCAAAAAATCCTTGCAGGAAACCCCGGTAAAAATCGCTGGAGGCCATTTCGACTTGTGCGGTGATGCATTTATTGCCGGGCGACATGCCTAACTCTTCGGCCAGAGCCTTCAGGCCGGCAAAACTGAGTCTGAATTCGTTTCTGCCAGGTATTTCCGACCAGCCTTTAAAGTCGCTACGCGTATTGAATTCGGTCGCGGCGATCATAACTTTATCCATAACTGAATTGGCGCCGCTATTCAGCATGCCGATATCGCTGTTTGTGACTTGCGCGCTTTTCCAGACAGACAGCACGGCTTTATCTTCTTTTAAGGTGCCGTCGCCAACTAATAATCCGATTAAATAGCCTTGGCTTTTGGTGTATTTGCCTTGCCAGCGGTTATGCTGGCGATGGTTGTTCAGCAAGACCTGGTCGCCGGCAGCAAGCTGGCCTGCTTCGCACCATTCGGTTTCCAGGTTATGGCGGTCCAGGCGGGTGACTTTACGCACGCGGTGATCAGGGGTCAGACGCAAGCTGAAGCCTTCTTTTGTTCTCAAGCGGACTACATTTTTGGTCGCGGTTTTGAAGAAGCCGTCAGCGCCGGACAGGTGCAATTTGCCGTCGACTAAGACGTTGATTTGCTGGCCTAGAATAGAGCCAATCTGTCTTGGGCCTTGCTCGGTTTGAACCCAGGTGTCGCCTGTCACGCAAGGATTGGTCGCGCGGATTTTCTCGCAGAACCAGTTGTTGTTCATTTCGTTGACCTTGTCGATCAGGATGAATCCGGGTTCGGCGTAGTCGTAAGTGGAACTCATGATGATGTCCCAGAGGCGGCGCGCGGGAATTGTTTTGGTGACCCGGCAGGCGAGCAGGCCGTCTTCGTTGACGATATAGCCGTCCTTGCCGGGCAGGTCGCGCCAGATGATTTGCTCGGGATTGTTCAGGTCGAGCTTGTCCAGCTTGAGCTCTTTTTCGGTAATGGGGAATGACAGCGGCCAAGGCTTGTCGTTTTTGACGGCTTCGACGAATTCGGTGGTGATCAGCAGCGACAGATTGAACTGGCGCAGGCGGCCGTCCTCGCGCTTGGCGCGGATGAATTCGACGACGTCGGGATGGCCGACATCGAAGGTCGCCATCTGGGCGCCGCGCCGGCCGCCGGCCGAGGAAACAGTGAAACACATCTTGTCATAGATATCCATGAACGACAGCGGACCGGAGGTGTAGGCGCCGGCGCCGGAGACGTAGGCGTTTTTGGGCCGGAGGGTCGAGAATTCGTAGCCGATGCCGCAGCCGGCCTTCAGGGTTAATCCGGCTTCGTGCACTTTACCCAGGATGTCATCCATCGAATCGGCGATGGTGCCGGAAACGGTGCAGTTGATGGTTGAGGTGGCGGGCTTGTGTTCCAGGGCGCCGGCATTGGAAACAATGCGGCCCGCCGGGATCACGCCCTGACGCAGGGCCCACAAAAACTCCTTGTAGGACTGTTCTTGCCGGGTTTTGTTCTTTTCCACTTCGGACAGCGCCTTGGCCACGCGTTGATACGTTTCATCGATTGTGGCATCGATAGCGACACCTTCTTTGGTTTTTAAACGATATTTCGTATCCCAGATATCCATCGAGGCATCCTGGAACGGTATTTCGGTTACGGCATTGGCGACGACGCGGAGTTTGGCTGTCATGGATAAGTCCCTGCAATTGGTTGTGTAAGAGGATGAAAACAAGCCATTGCTTTTACGGGCAATTTATGCTTGTTCATCGATATGTAGTGATTTTTGCGTAGAATAACACAAGATATAGTGGTTAATCGAGAAAATAATGTATGCCGGCATGATTAAAAAATGCTTGCGAAAAGACCGGTTTTTAATGTAGAGGCTCGGTTTTTATGGGTTTTAAAGGGATTGGAGCCCAGTGCTTCGGCCCCGCTTTTTTTGCAAGGACCGCGATAAAACCGGATGTCGCCCGTTGCCGCGAGGACGGGGTTTTGTAATACTAGCCATCAATACGCTTGACGGTTATCTTCCAGGCCGTTCCAGGCGCCGCCTGGCGATTTTCAAGGCAGAACATTCACATCAATCAGCGGGAGCGGACAATTGGACAGTTTGCCGGTGCAACAAGATGATCAACATCCGATCGGCGTCATTGCCGAGATTCATGGCCCCGTCGTCATTATCGACTGCGGCCGGCTGCCGCCATTGCGCCAGGCCTTGTGCACCCGTTTTGATCACACCGTTTATCTGTTCGAGGTGCATCAGCATCTTGATGAGCGGCGGGTCAGGGCGGTTACGCTGCATGGCACGGCCGGTCTGAGCCGGGGGCTGACCGTTTACGATACCGGCGCGCCGTTGCATGTCCCGGTCTCGAAGCTGTGCCTGGGGCGATTGCTGAATATTTTCGGCGAGCCGCTGGACGGCGGCAAGCCGCTGCCTCAAACCGAATTCCGCAATATCCACTCGAAACCGCTGGCGTTATCGGAAGCGACCGGCGTCAGTGGTATCCTGCAAACCGGCATCAAGGTCATCGACTTGCTGTGCCCGTTCGTCAAAGGCGGCAAAACCGGGCTGTTCGGCGGCGCCGGGGTCGGCAAGACGGTGCTGGTGATGGAGTTCATCCATGCGGTCTCGGCCATCCATCAGGGCGTTTCGGTGTTCGCCGGCGTCGGCGAACGCATCCGCGAAGCGCATGAATTATGGCGGGAAATGGAACAGGCCGGGGTCATGGACGACACTCTGATGGTGTTCGGGCAAATGGATGAATCGCCCGGCGTGCGCTTCCGCATCGGCCTGTCGGCGCTGACTTATGCCGAATACCTGCGCGACACCCTGCATAAGGAAGTCCTGTTCGTGATGGATAACGTCTTCCGCTTCGTTCAGGCCGGCAGCGAGATTTCCAGCCTGCTCGGCCGCATGCCGGCCACGGTGGGTTACCAGCCGACCCTGATGACGGAAGTCGCCGAACTGGAGGATCGCATTCTGTCCAGCCGCCAGGGCTCCATCACTTCGGTTCAGGCCGTCTACGTGCCGGCGGACGACATGACCGATCCGGCGGTCAGCGCTATCCTCAGCCATCTGGACACCACGGTCATCCTGTCCAGGGACCAGGCTAGCAAGGGCATTTATCCCGCGGTCGACCCGCTGCGTTCCGGCAGCCGCCTGATGGACCGCCATACCCTGGGCGACCGGCATTACAATGTGGCCGAGGGCGTGCGCGAGCATCTGGCGCGTTATCACGAACTGGAGGACATCATCGCCATGCTGGGCATCGAGGAATTGTCCGAGAACGACCGGAAAATTGTCATGCGCGCGCGCAAATTACAGCGCTATCTGACCCAGCCGTTTGCGGTGCTGGCGCAGCATACCCGGCAGACCGGCGTTTCGGTGCCGCTGGAACAGACCTTGAGCGATTGCGAGGCGTTTCTGGCCGGGCAGTACGACGACTTGAGCGAAGCTCAGTGCTATATGCGCGGCAGCATGCAGGGACTGACATGAAAACATTCGTGCTGCAATTGTACGATGCCACCCATGAACAGCGCATAACGGGCGTGACCGCCTTCGTCGGCGAAGACGCCTCGGGCAGCTTCGGCATCCGTCCCAATCATGCCCGGTTTATGACGACGCTTGTTTTCGGGTTGGCGCGTTTTCGGCTGGGCGAGGGCTGGCAATACCTGGCGCTGCCCGGTGCGGTGCTGTATTTCAACGATAACGAACTGACGCTCAGCACGCGGCATTTCCTGGTGGACACGGACTTCGACCGCATCAGCACGTTATTGGAACAGCAGTTGATAGCCGAGGAGGAAAATCTGCGCGCAACCAAAACCAGTCTGCACAAAATGGAACAGGCCATGTTGACACGGCTGAGGGCGCTCAAGCGGGATATACTATGAATCACCGGCGGCGATTAAAGCAACAGATAGACAATCAGGTCAAACGCATCAAAAAAGCGGACCGCGAACGCCCGACCCTGTTTGCGCAAACGGTTTATATCGGAACACTCGGGCTGGTGATGGTATTGCCGATCATCGGCGGCGCCTATCTGGGCCACTGGCTGGACAGCATGATGCCGGGGTATTCGATGCGCTGGACGCTCAGCCTGCTGTTTGCCGGTGTTGTGGTCGGTGTTTTTAACGTTTATTTTCTTATTCAAAATAAATAAGGTTTGCAGGGCTTACAGAAATTGTGAGGCCGGCTTCGAGAATATGAAAGCATTTAATTTAATTAAAGGATTTAAGCACGAAAAATACGAATGTCTCCAAGGATGGAGGCGGCAGCATTGCGTCGCAACAGCAATCGATAGCATGAAGTCTTAAGCTATTGATTAGCTTAATTTTCGTCTTCGTGTCCTTCGTGATCTTCGTGGTAAATAAGACTTTTTTATAATGTTTTCAGTAATTCTTTCACACTCTCCTTCGTCCCCACAGGCTTGCAGGATTATCACTTTAAGCAACGTTAAATCATGGAAAACGAATTTTCTTTTATGCTCGGGCCTGTGTCCGTCAGCGCATCGGTCCTGACCACCTGGGGCATCATGCTGTTCATCGCGGCACTGGCCGGGCTTGCAACCCGGCATCTGGACATGCTGCCGGACCCGCTGCAAACCATGCTGGAAGGCATCGTTTCCACGCTGGAGGCGGCCGTGCTTTCGGTCGCGCCGGATCATGGCCGGCAAATCCTGCCTTTTATCTCGACCTTGTGGCTGTTTCTGATCGTCGGCAATCTGGTCGGCCTGATACCCGGCCTGCATTCGCCGACGCGCGACCTCTCGGTTACCTCGGCGCTGGCCGTGCTGGTGTTTCTTTCGGTGCACTGGTTCGGCATCAAGACGCAAGGATTCAAAAAATATCTGCATCATTACCTGATGCCCAGCCCGATTTTGCTGCCTTTTCACATCATCAGCGAGTTGACCCGCACGCTGGCGCTGGCGATTCGTCTGTTCGGCAACATCATGAGCCTGGAAATGGCGGCGATGTTGATTTTGCTGGTCGCGGGCTTTCTGGCGCCGGTGCCGATTTTGATGCTGCATATCATCGAGGCGCTGGTACAGGCGTATATTTTCGGCATGCTGGCGCTGATTTATCTGGCCGGTGCGATACAATCCCAACAACTTAATCGACAGGAATAGTTATGACAGACATCGCCTTAATCGTGCTCGGCTCCACCATCGCGGCCATAATCGGCATCGCCATTGGCGTCATGATGCCGGCTCTGTCCATGGGCAAGGCGATCGGCAGCGCTCTGGACGCCTTGGCCCGCCAGCCGGAATCGGAACAGTCGATCATGCGGACGCTGTTTATCGGACTGGCGATGATCGAATCGCTGGCGATCTATTGCCTGGTGATCATCTTAATCGTGCTGTTCAAGAATCCATTGCTTGAGTTCATCGCCAGATAAGCGGGCCAGGCAACCATGGAATTCAATTTCTCCACCTTTGTGCTTGAAATCATCAATTTCCTGATTCTGATCTGGATCTTGCAGCGGCTTTTTTATAAACCGGTACTGGCGGTCATTACCCGGCGTAAGCAGTATATCGACCAAACCCTGGCCGAAGCTCAAAGCATGAAGCAAGAGGCCGAGGATTTACGTCAACGCTATGAAAACCGGCAAAACCAATGGCAGCAGGAAAAACAGGCCGCGCTCAGCGCGCTGCACCGGGAAATCGATGCGGAAAGAAAAACGCAAATGGACAAACTGCGGGCCGACCTGGAACAGGAGCGGCAAAAAGCCAAGGTAACCCTGACCCGGTTGCAGCAGGATATCCAGCAACAGGCCGAAAAAAAAGCGCTGCAAAACGGCGCCCGCTTTGCCGGGCTGCTGTTGCAACAAGCCGCCGGCCCGGAACTGGAACAACGCTTGTGCGCCATGCTGCTGGAACATTTCACGGATTTGCCGGAGGAGTGCAGGTTGTGCCTGCAAACACTGGACGCTGAAGCATTGGTCTCCATCGATGTTAGCAGCGCCTATCCTCTTCCAACCGGGCTGAGGCAAAAACTGGAGCAAAAGCTGGGGTCGCTCATCAAGCGGCCCGATGTCTTTCATTATCACCAGAACCCCGAACTGATCGCCGGTCTGCGCATCGATATCGGCGCCTGGGTCATGCATGCCAATCTGCAGCATGAACTGACCGGTTTTGCCGAGATAGCCCATGAGTCCGAATAACGCCGAAGCGCCCATGAGCTTGATAGACAAGCAAAGCGCCTGGCTGGACCGGTATCAGCCGGGATTTCGGGTTACCGAACAGGGCACGGTCGTGTCGGTCGGCGATGGCATTACCTGGATTAAGGGGCTGCCCTCGGCGGCCATCGAAGACATCCTGGTTTTTGCCGACGGCAGTCGGGCCATGGTGTTCGACCTCAACCGCGATCAGGTCGGCGCGATTCTGTTGTATGAAACCGAAGCGCTGACGGCCGGCACGCTGGTGCGTCTGTCTAAAAACGCGCCTAGCGTTCCCATCGGCGACGCTTTTATCGGCAGAGTGGTCGATCCTTTGGGCGCGCCGCTCGATGGCGGGGATATTCCGGTTCCCGCCGGGCGCGGCAATCTGGAAAAAGCATCGCCGCCGATTATCGCCCGCGACTTTGTCCATAAGGCGCTGTATACCGGCATCAAAATCATCGACACGTTGATTCCGGTCGGCAAGGGCCAGCGGCAGTTGCTGATCGGCGATGAAGGCTTGGGCCGCAGTTCGATCGCGATCGACACCGTCATTAATCAGAAAGACAAAGAGGTGATCTGTGTTTATGTGCTGATCGGTCAGAAGCGCTCGGCGGTGGTGAAGACCCTGGAGACATTGAGAAGTCAGGGCGCGATGGACTATACCGTCTGCGTCGTGGCCGAAGCCAGCGCCTTGCCGGGTTTGCAATACATCGCGCCGTTCGCCGGCTGTGCGTTGGCCGAATACTGGATGGCGCAGGGGCGCGATACCTTGGTCATCTATGACGATTTGTCGACCCACGCCAGAACCTACCGGGAGTTGTCCCTGCTGCTGCGCCGCCCGCCCGGGCGCGAAGCCTATCCCGGCGACATCTTTTTCGTCCATTCCCGGCTGCTGGAACGTTCGACCTGCCTGAATGCCGAAAACGGCGGCGGCAGCATGACGGCCCTGCCGATCGTCGAAACCCAGCAGGGCGAAATCGCCGCCTATATTCCCACGAACCTGATTTCCATCACCGACGGGCAGATCTATCTCGACGCCGACTTGTTCGCAGCGGGATTTCGCCCCGCCATCGATATCGCCAGGTCGGTATCGAGGATAGGCGGCATGGCCCAGCATCCGGGCATCCGTCATCAGGCCGGGCAAATGAAGCTGGATTATCTGCAGTTTCTGGAACTGGAGGCCTTCTCCCGGTTCGGCCAGCGCCTGGAGCCTTCGATGGAAGCACGGATTCGGCGCGGACGATTGCTGCGGGAGATTCTCAAACAAGACCGGCTGGCGCCGCTCAGCAGCCTTTTTCAGCTGGCCTGGCTCATCGCCTTCAATGAAAATCTGTTCGACCCAATCAGGCCTGAGGACATCAAGGGTTTTCTGGCCCGGATCGAACAGGGCGTCAGCGGCACGACGCTGACACTGAACAGCAGCCCCGAGCAATGGCTGCAAGCTCTCAGTGACTGGCTGGGCATCGAAACGAAGCGGCAGCCATGAGTAAAAGTCGGCGGCTGCGTCAGCACATCGGCCAGATGGAGGAGATCCGGGGCATTCTGAATTCGATGAAAAATCTCGCGTTTACGGAAACCCATAAATTGCTCCGCTTTCAAGCCGCGCAGAACAAAGCGGTCGAGTCCCTTGAAAAGGCGGCCGGGGACTTTTTGGCTTTTTACCCGTATTCGCTGGATACCGATGCCCAGGCTCCACCTATCGCTATTTTGTTCGGGGCGGAACGCGGCTTTTGCGGCGACTTCAATGACAGCCTGATCAATGAAATAGCGACGAAAGCCTACTATCCCGATGTCATTATCATCGGTAGCAGGCTGGCTGGCAGATGGCCAGACGCTTATCCCGAGCCCGTGGCCACGCTGGAAGGGGCCAATGTCGCCGAAGAGGCGCCCGCTATCGTCAGTCGTTTGCTGGACGTGATTGCCGCGTTGCAGGAACAGCGCGGTTTTTTTGAATTAACGGCCGTATATCACGATGACGCGTTGAGCGGGCTTACGCACGACTCTCTATTGCCGCCTTTTCAGCAAACCGTTCAGGATCGCCCCGCGTTCACTTTTCCGCCGGTGCTGAATCTCGATCCGGCCGATTTTTTTGCGGACATGGCAGGCCACTATTTATTCGCTGTGCTGCATAACCTTTGTTACACGTCGCTGTTGGCGGAAAATCACCGGCGCTTGCAGCATCTGGAAGGCGCGGTGCAGCATCTCGACAATGAAACGGTAAAACTGCGCCGAAAATCCCAGATTTACCGGCAAGAGGAAATCACCGAGGAAATCGAGGTCATCTTGTTGAATGCGGAAAATTTGTGAGGGACGGGATATTAGGGATGCCGATTTTTACGGATAACCTGCATACCGCGTGCTGTCTTTCGCTTTCTGCGGCATAAATCCGGTGGTGCAGCAGATCAGGCACGGACCGGAAAGAGTAAGTGCGTTGTCTTTTTGGTGACCCGACAGGATCACTTATGTACGTCATCGTACCGACAGGAAGGGCCGATCAAACTAAGCTTTCTTCACGTTCATATGAGGCAGGTCGCCTTGCAACCCGACTATTCAGGAGCGTTGTTATGAAAGCACTTTGTTGGCATGGCAAATATGATGTACGCGTTGATACGGTTCCCGATCCGATCATTGTCGATCCAACCGATGCCATTGTGAAGATTACAGCCACCGCGATTTGCGGTTCTGATCTGCATCTTTACGATGGCTATATGCCGACCATGGAGTCAGGCGATATATTGGGCCATGAGCCCATGGGCGAGGTGGTTGAAGTTGGCAGTGAGGTTACAAGCCTGAAAACAGGCGACCGCGTCGTCGTGCCTTTCACGATTTCGTGCGGACACTGCTTCTTCTGCGAAAAAACGCTTTACTCATGTTGCGACACCTCCAACCCGAATGCCGATATGGCGCGCAAGGCGATGGGACATTCTCCAGCCGGTATTTTCGGATATTCCCACATGCTGGGCGGCTTTGCGGGCGGCCAGGCCGAGTATCTGCGCGTACCTTATGCCGATGTCGGGCCGATCAAGATCACGTCGGACTTGCCGGATGATAAGGTGCTGTTTCTGTCCGATATTTTTCCGACCGGCTATATGGCCGCCGAAAATGCCCAAATTGAGCCGGGGGATACGGTGGCGGTCTGGGGTTGTGGGCCAGTGGCGCAATTCGTGATCCAGAGTTGCTGGATGCTGGGGGCGGGGCGCGTCATCGCCATTGACCGGGTACCGGAGCGCCTGACCATGGCGCAAGAACATGGCAAGGCTGAAATTATCGATTTTGAGGAAGAAGATGTCTACGATCGGTTGATGGCGATGACAAACGGCCGCGGCCCTGATTGCTGCATCGACGCGGTGGGCTGCGAGGCTCATGGGGCCGGCAGCTTTGATGCGGTGCTCGATAAGGCGAAAGCGGCCCTCTATTTAGGCACCGATCGCCCGCATGTCTTGCGCGAGGCGATTATGTGCTGTCGCAAGGGAGGCACTGTCTCGATTCCCGGCGTTTATGTCGGCCTGCTCGATCAACTGCCGATGGGGGCCGCGATGAACAAAGGTCTGACCTTGAAAATGGGGCAGACTCATGTGCAACGCTATCTTGAGCCCTTGCTGGAGAAGATAGAAGAGGACCAGATCGATCCCTCTTTTGTTATCACCCATAGCCTGGGGCTGGATGAGGGCCCTCAGGCTTACAAGACGTTCCGCGACAAGGAAGACGGCTGCATTAAAGTGGTATTGAAACCGTGAACAGGCAAACGGATGGATATTTTCTTTCAAATTGATTGGAAATCGGTTTTTATTCCGTCTGTCGGTATTTTTTAGAGATTGTTCTGCGAGGCACGATCATCTATCTGGTGTTGTTCGTTTTATTGCGTTTGCTAAGGCGTGGGACCGGCGCTGTGGCTGTTACAGATATTTTGCTGATTGTGCTTATTGCCGACGCGTCCCAGAATGGCATGGCCGGCGAGTATAAATCCGTTACCTGAGGTCTTGTTTTAGTCGCAACCATTTTTTTTGGGATTATGCGCTTGACTGGCTAGCCAGTGAGATTCCGGCTTTTCGAAAACTTATTTCTCCTGCGCCTTTGTTGTTGATCAAGAATGGGCATATGTTGCGCGGGAACATGCGTCGGGAAATGATTACCCAGGAAGAAATGATGAGCCTGATACGTGAACAAGGAGCGGAGTGTTTGGACGAGATCAAGGCCTGCTATTTGGAGGGTGACGGCAGCGTCAGCGTAATAAAACAAGAGCCGGAGGATAATGATGCCCAGAGCCCAACAAAGAAAGGACCGTTATGAGTTTCCGGTGAGCATTGCTTCTGCGCAATCCCTCTCATGGATGATGTGACTGCAGGGAAATGACGGAATCATTTTAGCCCATGCAGTCTTTCATGAATTGATATGGCAATCTAACAGATGTAATCAGATAGAAAATCGCCTTAAAGTGGATTAATGGCGTCTGCCATTTCTTCCTGTGCTGGAATCTTCAAATTTTACTTTTAAAGGTTTACCACAGTACAGGTTGCCGTCTAGCCCGGCTATCGCGGCTCTGGCTTCATGGCCTTCCATGCCGATAAAGCCGAAACCCCGGCATTTACCGCTAAATATATCCGAAACCAGTTGAATGGAGCGGACTCTCCCATATTGGGAAAATAAAGCTTGTACAGTTTCTTCAGTGGCGTCGCTAGGTAAGTTTCCTACAAAAATTCGTTTCAAAAGACATGTCCTAAGTTCAGGGGTGAGTTGATTGGCCGGTCCGGCCGACATTTGCCACAACCCCAGGCGTTTATGCCGATCGAGGTTGTGAGTCAGAAAGTATCGTAAGATCAGGCTACGGATACTTGGGATGCTTGCAGGCCTTTAGGCCCTGTTTCTACTTCATATTTGACCGGTTGACCTTCAGTCAGTGTGCGGTAGCCGTCACCGGAAATTGCGGAAAAATGCACAAACACATCTGCACTGCCGTCGCTAGGCGCAATGAAGCCAAAACCTTTAGATTCGTTAAACCATTTAACAGTACCTGATGCCATATAAATTACCTCAATAAATAATAGATGTTCAATTGCAAATCATATCGGGCAATTTAAAGGAAAAAATGCGAATAGAATCTCTGAAAAATGCTGATTAATATGCAAAATTTAAATAGTAACAATGTATTAGTTACTAACTTCTACATTATAGAGACTAATCCTTGTTGTGGCCATCAATATTATTTTGAAGGCCGCCCCTGAACAGTTTAATACTCAGGAGCCATGAAAAATAACTTCAGCATCTTGTCTGCTTGGCAAGGTCTCCAGTATCCCGGCTAAGGCTGGGCGGGGGATAATGCTCAAGCATGTTTCATGCGCGTCTTTATGCCGCCATGCTCAGGTTGTGGGCTGGCTGTTGTCAATCAGGATTTTCAGTTTTTGCCCCGGACGCAGAACCTTGCCCATCGTTTCTGAATTCCATTTACGAATATCTGAAAGCGACACACTGAACTTTCGGGAGATTCGTATTAGCGAATCGCCTGATTTGACGGTGTAATGAATCAGGCGGAACGGATTTGGTGAAGCGGAAGAGGCGGTGGCAAGCTGTTGCTCTCCGGCTTTAATGACAAGCTTTTGGCCCGGTATCAATGCACTCGATAAAGTGAGTTTGTTCCAGCTTGCGATATCTTTATCGCTAACTGAAAAGTCCTGGCCAATTTTCCAGAGGGTATCGCCTTTTTTAACAGTATAAGTCTGCTTGTGATGAGGTTGGCTTTTAGATGCTTTAGCAATAATCGGAAAGTTGGCTGATTTTTTCGATGACGGAACTTTTAAAATCATGCCGGTGCGGATAGTGTTGCCGGCCAGATGGTTGGCCTGACGGATAGCTTTGACTGTTGTGTGGTTTCTGCTGGCAATTAATGAAAGCGTTTCTCCCGCGCGGACCTTGTGCTTGTTCTGAGCTAAACGCTCTTCATAATAGCGATGTTGAGCAACGCGATCTTCAACGGGCAGGCGCGCCAGGTTTCTTTTGAACGACTGGACCTCTTTGACGGGCACCAGCAAGCGATGCGGCCCTTCAGGGGCGGTGCTCCAGCGATTGAAGCCAGGATTTAGCTTTAGAAACTCTTTCAAGGGGGTATTCGCGAGTTGAGCCGCTTTATCTAAATCCAGTTGGGATTTGATATCCACGACTTCAACATAAGGCTTATTCGGGATAGGCCGCAAGGGAATATTGTATTCATCGGCGTGGGCAAACAATTTTGCGATCGCCAATAGCCTGGGAACATAGTTGGTAGTCTCTTCCGGAAGGCTTAAGGACCAGTAGTCCGTCGGCAGGGACAGGCTTTCATTTTTTTCGATGGCTTTACCTACATTGCCTTTTCCGTAATTATAGGAAGCCAGGGCCAGCAGCCAGTCTCCGTCAAACGTCTCACTCAACTGCTTAAGAAATGTAGTGGCGGCCTTGGTCGATGCATAGACATCACGACGGCCATCGTACCAGGAGTCTTGCTTAAGACCGAAGAGGCGGCCGGTGGCCGGTATGAATTGCCAAAGCCCTGAAGCATCGCTTTTTGAATAGGCGTTCGGTAAGAAAGCACTTTCAACTACAGGCAACAGCGCTAATTCTCCGGGAAGATTTTTAGCTTCGATCTCATTGAGGATAAGGTGCATGTAGGGTTCTGCACGCTGCTGAACCCGGGCGATATAATCGGGATGTTGCAGGTACCAGTTTAATTCACGATCAATGCGCTCGTTCTCAATTTCAGGTAATGCGTATAAAGACAGTAGTCGATCCCAAACGGTTTTGTGAGGGGTTAAGGGTGCTTTAAATTTTTTCTTGGAGAATATATTGTGCTGAATAAATGAATAGGTGTTGCTTTCCTTGGTAATAACAGGCGGTTTTTGACTAACGTTCAGGGGGGATTTAGTATTTTTCGAGCAACCGGATATTATTAAAAGGCTCAAAATAAATAAAAAATTAGCTGACCTGTTAAAATTGATATGCATCATCCAACCCTGAGGTGAAGTTCATTATGTTGATTATTATTGTACAGCTTGTTCTCGCTGAAAACCATTCAAAGTCATGTATTGTTGAGTTGAATCAATGAAACGCAATTTTTTATTTGCCTTCTACGAAACGCCCAGAGGCAAGTTGTTGAGGCAGCTTGAAGAGGATTATTTACAGCGAGCCATTACCGTTAGCTGTAAGCAGACAGTTTTACAGGTCGGCGGATTAGGCTGGGAGAATCAATTTATTGACTGCACTTTGTATAAAAATTATACGATACTCGATGCGAAAAATTTGGGCAGCGATGAGGCGCGGAAAATTCAGGCAAAATCTTACAGTCTGCCGCTGCAAAGCAGCAGTATCGATATGATCATACTGCCGCATTTGCTGGAATTTGATGCCAATCGTTTTCAGACCATGAGAGAAGTCGAACGCGTTTTGAAACCCGAAGGCTTGTTGGTGGTGCTAAATTTTAATCCTTGGAGTTTGTGGGTTAGATATCAGTATGTCTGGGACAAGAAAATGGCCGATAACTGGCGCGGACATTTCATTTCCAGGTCCAGGATATTGGATTGGCTGAAATTGCTGAATTTTGAAGTAACGCTTTCATCGGATTTTAATCTTAATTCCATAAAATCAACGAATGGCAGAGCGAATGCCAACAGGCATGCGTTTTCGGCGACGGCCTACGCGGTTAAAGCAATAAAGCGCCGATATCATTTAATTCCGCTGACACCCGCCGAAAGGACAAAGCCCCAGTTGGTTTTTGCCAATTCGATGACTTCACCATCAACAGAATCAAATCAACATGACTGAGACCGTCATTATTTACACCGATGGCGCCTGCCGTGGTAATCCAGGACCAGGCGGATGGGGGGCTGTGCTCAACTATAAAGGCAAAAGCAGGGAGTTGTACGGAGGGGAGCTGGAAACGACCAATAATCGCATGGAACTGATGGCCGCCATCCAGGCTTTGGAAACACTGACAAGATCTTGTACGGTGCTGATCCATACCGATTCGAAATATGTGCTGCAAGGCATTACCGAATGGATGAGCAATTGGAAAAAGCGTGGCTGGAAAACCGCGGCGAGAACACCAGTTAAAAATGAAGATTTGTGGCGCAGGCTGGATGCCGCTATTGAAAGGCACGATATCGAATGGCGGTGGATAAAAGGTCATTCAGGGAATGACGGCAATGAGCGGGCAGATGCTCTGGCGAACTTGGGCATTGATTCCTTGCTGGCGGCAAATTGACCTTACTGATTGGATTAACCGAGTTGATCGAAACCCGGATGCCTGGAGTCAAGTGATAATTTTCTCGGTTGCCGGATTTAATGGCGCAATCTGCCCGCGTTTTAAGCCGGTCTTTTTGATTATTTTTTATTGTTCAGCAAGGTTTTGAGGTTGGCAAAAGGGCTGTGTGTGGCGACCGGTTCCGAGGCGGCATGGGATTGAGCGTTGCCGAAGCGGGTTTCCTCGTACCGCGAATGTTCATTGTCATGACAATACAGGCATAACAGTTCCCAGTTGCTGCCATCGGAAGGATTATTGTCGTGGTTATGGTCTCTATGATGAACCGTGAGTTCATTCAGATTCTTATGTGTGAATTCGCGTGCGCAACGGCCGCATATCCAGGGATACATTTTCAGGGCTTGGCCGCGATAGGATTGCTCCCGGAGTTCCTGATTGCGTCGCGCTTCAATAACGATCTGGTTTAATTTGTCTTTGTCGAGATGGGGCTTTTTCTGGGGCATATGAATACCTCGTCAGGTTGCTATGGTCTGCTTTTAATTGTGATTTGGCTAAAGGTATCGCTAAATAAGCGTCTTGTATAGACTTGAAGGCGATTTGTTGTAATATTTCATGTCGTTTTCATGGCCGGAATGGCGGATGAAAATTAAGAGTCCGGCAAAGCTTCAGGGAAGGCCTTGTCATTTTCCCCTTTTTTGCTTGAGTCGCATTTCAGCTAGCGATACAAGGTTAATACATGTCTATTCGTTATATATCCACTCTTGTCTTTTTTGCCGGCACTCTGGTGTCCGGATGCGCGTCTACCCGTCAAATTGCCATTGATCCCCCTGAGATCAAGCCGCATCCTTTTCAGCCCCTGCAAGGTTTCTCGGTTATCGATGGCGATGATTATTATGTGCGGCTGATTTCAGAGTTTGATTCCAAGGCGGATAATGCGCTAAAAGGCGGGTGCGTTGATATCGCGCCATCCTATAGCAAAGGCGATCAGTCGGCGGCGTTGATTTTTTATGTTCGTAACAATGTGCTGAAATTCAACAGTGAAGCCGCCGGTTTCTTGTATCAAGCCAGGTCGGGAAAGTGCAATTTCAAGTTCGATGCCAAAAAACAGTATCTGACGCCCTGGATACGACTGGATTCGGGTAAAGAAACCATGATTGATTATGATTTCCATACCAATGCCAATAATGACATGGATTTCTCCAGATTGGCCGGCGATGTGAATACGGCCGGCAATCTGCTGGCATTGACCGGTGTCGGCATGGGGGTTGCCGTTATGGGACAGTTTGCCGGCGAATGGATAAGAAACAGTCAGCAAGCGGCCCCGGCTGTTGTTCAAGCGGCGCCGGCTGCCAGTCCGGCATCAGCCAAGCATAGTTCGGAGTCGCATTCGCTGCCGGCCGCGACTGCTTTCTCAGGTAAAACCGGTACGCTCAATCATTCTCTATTCAAGGTCTATGAAGTGGCCGAAGGCGGTGTTAATCCGTTCGGTTCGGATGTCAAACCGTTGGGAGAGTTAAAGATATACCCTGAAATTCTGCCGGCATTATTGTTGAAAATGACGGTTGACGGGATACCCGATGCGCGTGACTTGTCGCTGGAAGAAATGTGGTACTCGCCTATAAAATCAACAACCGGCGACATTACGCTGCAGCAGATGATCGAGCAATCGCAGCATCCCGCCAAGCCGAATTTAAACCCTGATTGGGATAATTACGTTGACGTCGAGAGCAATTGCCGGAAGTTGAAACTGGTTATGAAGGAGCTTGGTTTTAATAAATTCGATCGTAATGCCGTGCTTTACTATTTTCTGAATAAAAATGGCGATTGGAAAAACTACAATATATCCCGGCAAATGGCCATGGCTGACGACATTCGGCCTAAGGATCTGAAGATGTATCGCAATAAGGGGTTCGGCAATTGCCTGGCAGATGATGATTATACCGTCATGAAAACCATGGGGTTGTCCGTCAATGCGCCATCGGACTGGGAAATGATCGGAGAGACCAGGCAGAAAAAAGAGCGGGTTTTTTCAGCGCTCCAATCAATAGAAAGACAACTGTTTTCGGTGCTTAAAAACCCTAATCCGGCGGAAATGGCGCGTCAGATATTTCCTTTGTTGACCACCGAAAAAAAAGGGCGATGGTACTGTGTTGCTACAAAATCATTTAGGTGATTTGGGACTGGAAGCCTTGTTGAGTCAGTCTGTTGCGTCGGCCTCTCCATCCCCGGGTACCTCAGGGGGGCCGGCAGTGCTGCCGGAATCATCCGCTCCCATGGTCATTCCCGGCGAAGGGGTGGTAGTTGATGCGCGTCAACTGGCGCAATTCATGTCAGGACTTTCCATAAGCGAACTCAGTTGTGCCCGTCCCGCGCCTGGACCGCAAGGTAAATCGGGAGGGGAGGTGGGCATTTTCTTGTTTGCTACCAAAGAGGGCAGTCCACGCGCTAAAGGCGGCGCCATGGAGTTTGAATTTTCCGGAGGCAAAATCAATCGCATCGCTTTGCAATTGCCTACCGTCAGGGATTTCGAACAAGATGTGCTGGATCATCCCGAAATTGGCGGCTGTCGAATTGATGCCGCTTTTCTAAATAAATTGCGCTAAGGAACGGGAATTTTAGCTCCCGAAACTGACTTGTCTTTCGGCTCAATTTCAGTATCGATTTTTAATCGGCCTGTTCATTTTCTTTGATTCCCAGGCGTTTTAATCGGGCAATTCCTACGGATTGATGCCCTGAGACCGTAAAATGAACAGACACGTAGGGGCGAACCTGTGTGTTCGCCCTTGCCCAACGGCTCTTCGATAACCCTTTGTCCACCCAAATAGGGCGGACACGTAGGTCCGCCCTTACATTGGCTGCGAAATGTCGGACATAGGATGCGCCTCACCACGTCGTCTGGAGCGCCTGCTTTGGGTCAGCGCATCCTGTGCAGGATTATAATTTCAGGAAGTCATTTTTAGCCAAATCCTAAACCCGAACTTGATACGCCCCGTCTCTGCCTTTGGCGGGCAATCTTAAAGATAGGTCAGACTTATGAGAGACAGTCGGTCCTCCTTCCTATTTTTTAGCGCTTGATTTAATGCCGTCAGCTTTATGTAAGCTGAATATTCATGGACTTTCCGGATAGATCTCAATGCGCTGAATATAAGGTAATTAACGCGCTGCTGTAGTTTTAATTCTACAGACTTCTAGCTTAGAAAAGCTTCATAGGTTAAAATTACGCAGTTTATTTGTGAGAATTCTTATGGAAAAGGCATAGAGCGAAATTTGGCGTGTCTTGGAAATTACGAAACGATATAAAGCATACAAGAGTTTACAACTACTAACGAGGGGGCTGCTCCGTGAACAAAACAAAGCAACTGCTCGCAGGTCTGATCTTAATGGCTTTTGGCCTAGGGACAGCGCAAGCGGCATATACGCTCAATTTAATGAAAGGGGTTACAGAGATCAGTAATGATATTTATGACCTGCATATGCTGATTTTATGGATATGCGTATTCATAGGTATCGTCGTATTTGGTACCATGTTTTATTCGATTTACCATCATCGTAAATCAAAAGGACATAAAGCGGAGCAGTTTCATGAAAATACAACTGTCGAGATTATCTGGACAATTATTCCGACGCTGATTCTCGTCGGCATGGCTATTCCGGCAACAAAAGCCATGCTGGAATTGGATGATGTGCAAGAATCAGAAATGTCCATCAAAGTCACCGGGTGGCAATGGAAATGGGAATATGAATATCTGGACAACGGTATTCATTTTTTCAGTAATCTTGATGAAGCCAGCAATAAAGCACGGCAAATCGATTCCGGCATAGATCCTCGTACCGTTCCACATTATCTGTTGAACGTAGACAAACCTTTAGTTATTCCCGTTAAAAAGAAAATTCGTTTCGTATTTACAGCGGCTGACGTCATTCATTCGTGGTGGGTGCCTGACCTGGGGTGGAAAAAAGACACAATTCCCGGCTTTATTAATGAAGCCTGGACTTCTGTAGATGAGCCCGGAACCTATCGCGGTCAATGTACAGAGCTCTGCGGTAAGGATCATGCCTTTATGCCTATTGTGGTCGTTGCAATGGAACAGGCGGACTATGATGCCTGGGTGAAAAAGACTCAGGAAGAAGCCGCGAAAGGCCCGGATCTGAACGATCAAAGTCATGATGAGTTGGTGTCAAAAGGCGCCGGCGTCTATGCGAAAAACTGCGCATCCTGCCATATGGCTGGCGGAGAAGGTGTGCCGGGAACATTCCCTGCTATTACCGGCAGCGCTATTGTGACAGGCGATGTTAAAGCTCAGGCTGAGCTGGTATTGAACGGTAAAGGCATGATGCCTGCTTTCGGAAAAATGTTGGATGCCTCTGAACTGGCTCAGGTCATTACTTATACCAGAAATGCATTAGGCAATTCGGTCGGTGATGAAATACAGCCAAAAGCTATACAAGAGTTGCTGCCTGAGGGAGCATCTCCCGCCGCTTCCACTGAAAAAGCGGAGCCGCAAGAGCAAGTGGATGCGAGTGCGGAAATGTCACTTGATGATTTAGTGGCTCGAGGGGAGTCTGTTTACGCCCAAAACTGTGCATCTTGCCATATGGCGGATGGTTCCGGAATGCCCGGTACTTTTCCGGCCTTAACGGCGAGTCCCGTGGTAACGGGAGATATTGATGCCCAGGTTGATTTAATGTTGAACGGAAAAGGCATGATGCCGGCTTTCGGAAATACGTTAAATGCGGTTGATTTTGCCGCGGTCGTAGCATATACCCGTAACAAACTGGGTAATTCGGTAGGGGATTTTATACAGCCTTCAGCGATTCAGTCTCTGCAATCGGCTATGCCTGCTGAGGATGATGATGAGTAAGTCATTGACTTTATTATCTGTAAAATCTTTTCATATATTCATAGAGGTATAAAATATGTCTGCTGTAGTAGCTGAACATGAGCATGATGAGCATCATGATCACGGCCCTCAGAAGGGGCTTTTAAGATGGGTTATCACGACTAACCACAAAGATATCGGCACCTTATATCTGGTGTTCTCGCTGGCGATGTTTTTTATCGGTGGCGCGATGGCAATGATCATTCGTGCCGAGCTGTTCGAACCGGGTATGCAGTTTGTTGATCCCCAGTTTTTTAATTCAATGACTACCATGCATGCGCTGGTTATGGTATTTGGTGCGGTTATGCCGGCATTCGTGGGTCTGGCCAACTGGATGATCCCCATGATGATCGGTGCGCCGGATATGGCCTTGCCTCGCATGAATAACATGAGTTTCTGGATGCTGGTGGCAGGTGTTCTGTTGCTGGCCAGCACTTTGTTCATGGAAGGCGGCGCGCCTGCATCCGGTTGGACCTTGTATCCGCCGTTAGTGCTGCAGACCGGCGCGGCCCTGCCTTTCGCGATTTTCTCGGTGCATTTGCTGGGTATTTCATCCATCATGGGGGCGATCAACATTATCGCGACTATTTTCAATATGCGCGCTCCAGCCATGACACTGATGAAAATGCCGCTGTTCGTCTGGACCTGGCTGATTACCGCTTTCCTGCTGATTGCCATCATGCCGGTTTTCGCTGGCGCGGTAACCATGCTGTTGACAGACCGCTTCTTTGACACCAGCTTCTTTGATGCGGCTGGCGGCGGTGACCCGGTGCTTTATCAACATATTTTCTGGTTCTTCGGTCACCCTGAAGTTTATGTCATGATTCTGCCTACTTTCGGCGTGGCTTCCACCATCATTCCGGTATTTGCCCGTAAACCTTTGTTCGGTTATAGCTCAATGGTTTATGCAACCGCATCGATTGCCTTTCTGTCATTTATCGTATGGGCTCACCATATGTTTACAGTCGGCATGCCGGTGGCGGGCGAGTTGTACTTCATGTATGCAACCATGCTGATTGCTATCCCTACTGGCGTTAAGGTCTTCAACTGGACTGCCACTATGTGGAAAGGATCGATGACTTTTGAAACGCCCATGCTGTTCTCGATCGCTTTCGTCGTATTGTTTACCATAGGCGGCTTTACCGGTTTGATGATGTCTATAGCGCCTTCTGATTTCCAGTATCACGATACTTATTTTATCGTGGCGCACTTTCATTACACGCTGGTGCCTGCTTCTGTCTTTATTCTGATGGCGGCCGGTTACTATTGGCTGCCTAAATGGACTGGCAACATGTATAACGAAAGAATCGGCAAGTTGCATTTCTGGTTGTCCGCGGTATCTGTCAACATCCTGTTCTTCCCGCAGCATTTCCTGGGATTGGCCGGCATGCCACGCAGAATTCCTGATTATGCGGTTCAATTTGCTGACTGGAACATGATTTCAAGTATTGGCGGCTTCATCTTCGGCATAAGCCAGTTGCTGTTCTTGTACATCGTTATCGATACCATTAAGGGCGGAACCGGCGAAAAGGTAACGGATGAAGTGTGGGAAGATGCACATAAACATGGTCTGGAGTGGACCTTGCCATCACCCCCTCCGTATCATACGTTTACAACACCTCCAGCCACCGTGCCGACTGAACATATCTGATGCATTGGACGCCGCTGCTGCTTTTACATAAAGCAGCAGCGCCAGATCATGTTTATGAAGGTATAAATAATTTATTTAAGATACGTTGTTTGAACAACGGGCAACGTATCAGGTGAAATTATGGATACAAAAAAGAAAAATATTTTGACAGCCGTGGTTTTAATTATCGTTGCGGTCATTATTTATGTTTTTGCGGTATTAAGAGCAGTTTCTCAATGAAAGAAAACGTTACACAAAAAAACACTAGGTTGGTTCGCATATTAGTGTTTGTTGTATTGGGTATGTTTGGGTTTGGCTATGCGCTGGTTCCTCTTTATGATGTGCTGTGTGATATCACGGGCCTCAATGGCAAAGTCGAAGCAGCAGTCAAGGAAGAGAGCTATGAGGTCGATAAGAGCCGGGAAATTACTGTAGAGTTCATGACTGCGCTGAATGAATCGACACCGATGGTATTTCGTTCAGAAACAAAAAAAATAAAAGTTCATCCGGGCGAATACCATACGGTGAATTTTTATGCCGAAAATAAGACCGACAAAGCGATGGTGGCTCGGGCAATTCCAAGTATTTCGCCTGGGCCGGCTGCAGAATATTTAAAAAAAATAGAGTGTTTTTGTTTTTCAGAACAAACATTTGAAGCTCGAGAAGGCAAAACCATGCCCGTGCGTTTTGTCGTGAATCCTGAGTTACCTGAAAAATACAAGACAATTACACTCGCATATACGTTTTTCGATAATACTGAAACATCAGTGAAAAAATAATAGGGGATGGTTATGTCTACAAATAATGCTTACTACGTACCGCATAAGGCTACCTGGCCGGTTGTGGGCACTGCCGGCCTGGTGATTATGCTGGCCGGTTTTGCAAATCATCTAAATGGTTCACCCATGGGGTCAGCCTGGATGATTCTTGGGTTGGTCGTTTTTATTATCATGCTGACCGGTTGGTTTACCTTGCAGGCCGGTGAAAGTGAATCTGGTATGTACAATACTCAGGTAGGCATTTCCTATCGCATGGGTATGATGTGGTTTATCTTTTCAGAGATTATGTTTTTCGGTGTGTTCTTCGGCACACTTTGGTATACCCGTAATTTATCAGTGCCATGGCTGGGCGGTGAAGGAATCGGCCAGGCGACTAAGGAACTTCTGTGGCCATCATTTGACGCTGTCTGGCCTACTAACGGTCCTGCTAATGTCGGTGGCGAGTTCGAACCGATGGGCGCATGGGGCTTGCCTTTCCTGAACACCCTGATTCTGTTAACCAGCGGTGTAACCTGTACCTGGGCTCATCACGGTTTATTAGCCAAAAAACGTGATCAGTTGATCAAAGGTTTGGTCGCGACAGTCGCATTGGGCTTTTTGTTCGTGGCCTGTCAGGCCTATGAATATCATGAAGCTTATTCCGAAATGGGCTTGACTTTAGGCTCTGGCATTTATGGTTCTACTTTCTTTATGCTGACCGGTTTTCACGGTTTCCATGTCTGCGTAGGCGCCATTATTCTAAGTGTTGTGCTGTTTAGGAGTTGGAGAGGTCATTTCAAACCGGAAAATCATTTCGCTTTTGAAGCGGCCGCCTGGTATTGGCATTTTGTTGACGTAGTCTGGTTAGGCTTGTTTGTCTTCGTTTACTTGATGTAATCAGAAAATAAGTCTGAAAAAAGCGCTGCCTAAACCGGTAGCGCTTTTTTTTTGTCGGAAAGACGGCGATATTATTTTTCGGTTTGTGCCGGTTTCTGGCCGTGTATTTGAACGCCCAACCCATGGGGTTTGAAGAGACCAGTTGCAACAGCTATAAAAATAAAAATAAATAAAATAACGGAAAGAGTAATGCGAAAAGTCAGTGCCCGGACTGTTTTTTCGGATTGTTCCTGATCTTTATATTTCACCAGATAAAAAAGGGCGGAGCCAAGACTGATGATAATCAGGATAAAGGCAATAATAATGAAGGTTTTTATAATCATATTGTAGTCATACGGGCAAGTAAGGTTTTTTGTATTCTCGGTTATTCAGGCGTCCGTGCCAAGAGGTTAAAGCAAAAAGTATGAATATTAAAATTGGTAGCAGGTCATTGACGTTCGAAATAGTGCCTACTGTCGCTTACCTATGCCTGTTATCGTTATTGTTGACATTAGGTGCGTGGCAATTGAGGAGATCGGATGAGAAACAGGCGTTTATCAAGCTGGAAGAACAAAGATTGGCTTCAGAAACTTTGGACTTGTCGGCAAATGTCACAGACGATGTGGACGAACTGAGATACAGGCATGTGACGGTGGCCGGCAGTTACGATCACGCTCATCAGTTCTTGATAGATAATCAAATCAGCGATGGCAAAGCCGGTTATTATGTGTTGACACCATTTATATTGCAGGGAGAATCCAAAGCGGTATTGGTAAACCGGGGATGGGTGCCTTTAAATAAGGATCGATCAATCTTGCCCGAAATAGCAGTCGAAAAACGGCAAACAATTATCGAAGGGCGGATTAATAGTTTCCCCAGTGTCGGTATAAAACTGGCCGGCGCCGAGATTCCAACTGACAGTTGGCCATCGGTGGTTCAATGGGTCGATAGCGAGATTCTGGCAAAAAAGTTAGGTTATTCATTATTTCCGTTTCAGGTTGAACTGGATAAAGATCAACCCGACGGCTTTAAACGGGAATGGCGCACGACAACGGTTATGCCGCCTGAGCAACATATAGGTTACGCGGTTCAGTGGTTCGGGTTGGCTTTGACGCTGACGATTATATTTATTTGGTACAGTATTAAAAAAGACAATGAATAATCAGCAGAAAAAAAATCGGTTATTGATTCTGGCAATTTTTGGCATGTCTATCATTCCTTTCCTGATCGCCTGGGTGCTCAAGGAAAACCCCGGATTTTTAAAGGGCAGGACCAATTACGGGCAGTTGATAACCCCTGTTGTGACCACCGAGCGCAGCGAGTTGATTGGGTTTGACGCATTTTCAGCGCAAAATATGGATCAACTGCCGGGGCGTTGGCTGATTGTCAATGTGATTCCGCATGATGATTGCAATGACATCTGCCTTGATGCCCTATACAAGACCAAACAATTACAGTTAATGATGAGCAAGGATTTGGTCCGCACGCGCCGTGTCGCCATGATTTTTAAGGATGTGGCGCCCGAAGTCGCGGCACAATGGTGGAAGGAGGATACACGCCTGTTAAGAGTCAAGCCCGATCCAGCCATCATTGAAAAAATAACAGCCATCAGACAAGGCGAGGTACCCGATGGCATGCTTTTATTAATGGATCCGCTAGGCAATTTAATGATGCAGTACGAGCCTGGATTCGATCCTTATAAAGTAAAAAGTGATCTGACGCATCTTCTGAAAATTTCACAAATCGGCTAATTAGAAATAGAAAAATAACAATGTTTAGAAAAATAACTCTCTTTAGCGCCGTTTTAGCGTTAATAGTGATTCTGTTGGAAGCGTATGTTCGTTTATCCGGGGCAGGGCTTGGCTGTCCTGACTGGCCAGGTTGCTATGGTCAATTCTTGGTGAGCGATGATGCGGATTTTAAATCACGGGCCGCACAGGCCTTTCCCGATAAGCCGCTCGATACCGTAAAAGCATGGAAGCAAATGGGTTACCGCTATCTGGCCGGGTCTTTGGGCGTGTTTATTATTTTGCTGGCTTTGACGTCCTGGCGTCAGAAACAAGCGCGCCTGGCCGCCATGACAACTTCATGGGTTCTGGTATTGCTGTTCGGGGTGCAGGCGGCTTTAGCTCTGGGGATTGTCAAAACGCAAGCCATGCCGATTGTAGTAACCGGCCATCTGTTATCGGGAATGCTGATTTTCTGGCTGCTTTCCTGGCTGTATTTACGGTTAAATCCTCGAGTTTCTACATCAAAATCGCGTACGGGTCCGGGAAATTTTGCCCGCTTCGCCATGCTGGTTTTGTTCCTGCAAATTGTTTTAGGCGCATGGACCAGTACGAATTACGGTGCGATGGCCTGTACCGGTTTTCCGCAGTGCAATGGCTCCTGGTGGCCTGAGGCCGATTACCAGGGGGCGTTGAATCTGTTTAAAGGCTTAATCACAGGTTATAGCGGCGTTATCTCTTACGACGCGCAAGTTGCGGCGCACTGGTTGCACAGGGTAGGTGCGCTGATCAGCTTTATCCTGCTGAGTCTGGTGATGCTGATCGCTACTTCGGCAAGCTATCCGAAGCCGGTAAGAAAAGCCGGTTTGCTGCTGAGTCTGTTGCTGTTTGTGCAGATCGCCCTGGGCATTGTCATCGTCAAGTTGACCATGCCTTTATGGGGGGTAGTGGCACATAATGCTTTTTCGGCGCTACTGATGCTGCCGCTGATCGCTATCAGTTTTTACAGCCGCTATGCTTATGCGGAAGCGCCTCAACCCGCGGTTGAGCTTGAGGCACCGCCTCAGCCGGCCGTGGTCGCTCCACCTGCGGTCGCCGAGGAAGTCTATGTCGAGCCTGAGCCCGAGTCGCTTTATTTGCGCCTGAAATCACAGCTAAAACGTACACGCTCCGGGCTTAGCGGGGTTCTGGCCACAATTCCTCTGGGCCACAAAGAAATCAATGAGGATTTGCTGGAAGAAATTGAAGCCCGCTTGTTAATGGCGGACATCGGCATGGATGCAACGACGGAAATCATCAGGCGCTTGACTGAGCGTGTCGAGCGCCATCAGTTGAATGACAGTGCCGCGTTGTCCTCGGTACTCAAGCAGGAGCTGCTTTCAATGCTCAAACCGTGCAGCCTGCCATTGCAAATCCCGAAACAGGATAATCCTTTCGTCATTCTGGTGGTCGGCGTTAATGGGGCGGGGAAAACCACGACCATCGGTAAATTGGCCAAGCGCCTGCAAGCCCAGGGTTATAGCGTCATGCTGGCGGCCGGCGATACCTTTAGAGCGGCGGCTGTCGAGCAGCTGCAAACCTGGGGCGAGCGCAATAATATCCATGTCGTGGCCCAGCATACCGGCGCTGATTCGGCATCGGTTATTTATGATGGCGTCCAGTCCGCGCAGGCGAAAGGTATTGATGTGTTGATTGCCGATACCGCCGGCCGATTGCACACGAAATCAAATTTGATGGATGAATTGAAAAAGGTAAAAAGGATTATGGGTAAACTGGATCCTGAGGCGCCCCATGAAGTATTGCTGGTACTGGATGCCGGCACTGGACAAAACGCATTATCCCAGGCCAAGCTGTTTAATGAGACCGTCGCCTTGACAGGGCTGGTTTTGACCAAACTGGATGGCACAGCAAAAGGCGGCGTCATTTTTGCCTTGGCCAAACAATTCGGCATTCCCATCCGGTATATAGGCATAGGCGAAGGCATTGATGATCTGCAGGACTTCAATGCGGAAACCTTTGTCGACGCATTATTCGTCAACGACTGAAAATGTTATGTTAAAGTTCGATAGAGTCAGCAAACGTTATCCTGAAACCGGGGATGTATTGCGTAATATCAGTTTCCATTTGCAGCACGGGGAAATGGCTTTTCTTACCGGTCATTCAGGCGCCGGGAAAAGCACCTTGCTGAAATTGATTGCGGTCATCGAGCGCAGCAGTCGTGGACAAATTTTGTTGGATGGCCACAATCTTAATCATGCCAAGGACAGACAGATTCCCTACCTAAGAAGAAAAATAGGGCTGATTTTTCAGGATTATAAGCTGCTGCAGGACCGGACGGTTTTCGATAATGTGGCGCTGCCGCTGTTGATTGCCGGTTATGGTCGTCACGAAGTTTCTCGAAGAGTGCGCGCGTCACTGGATAAAGTGGGCTTATTAGGCAAGGAAAGAAAATATCCGTTGGCTTTGTCCGGCGGCGAACAGCAGCGAGTCGGGATTGCCCGGGCGGTAGTCAATAAGCCGCCGATGATTTTAGCCGATGAGCCAACCGGTAACCTGGATCCGGAACTGTCAGCGGAAATCATGCATTTATTCGAACAGTTTCAACAGGTAGGCGTCACTGTATTGATTGCCTCGCATGATATTTCGTTGATTTCCCAAATGAACTATCGCGTTTTAAAGTTGGATCATGGACAACTGGTGGCGAGTTAAATGATGAAAGGCAGAAAAAACACAGCTAGCTTTCCGAATATCTTGGCGATGATTTTCAGAAGTCTATATGGCGAGCGAGAAAAACGAATGCCTGCAAGACATCAACGTCATCACCCAAAGAACAAAAAAACAGCGCAAACCAGACCGGATGGTCCGCAAACCCGGGTTTCGGGGGGGGATTTCAGCGATAAATTGCATGCCTATTTTGATCTGCATGCACACGCCCTTTTTTCCAGCCTCGGACGCCTGGTTGATTCCCCGTATACATCCATTATGACTATAACCGTGCTGGCTATTGCTATTTCGCTGGCCAGCGGTTTTTATATTGTGGTAGCGAATCTTCAGCAGCTGGCCGGTAATTTGGAGGCAAGCAATCAAATATCACTGTTCCTGCGCGATGATATCTCCGATGCAAACGCCAGAAAATTTGCAGCGAGCATCAAGCGGAATCCATCTGTCCAGGAAGTCAAATTAATTACCAAGAGCGAGGCAATGGAAGAATTTCAGACATACAGCGGCTTTGGCGAGGCCGTTAAATCGCTGGGTAAAAATCCGCTGCCTAATGTTGTACAGGTTCTGCCTGAAAATGCCCTGGAAGACAGGCAAGAACTCGAAAACCTGCTTAATACGTTTAAACAGGCTTTTGAAGTCGATTTTGCCCAAATGGATATGGACTGGGTCAGGCGCCTGCAGTCATTCATGGAATTGGCACGGCGTGCCGGTATTTTGTTAAGCCTGCTGTTGGGAGTCGCTGTGCTGTTCGTTACCGGCAATACCATACGCCTGGAATTGCATAATCGTCGCGAAGAAGTGGTTATTGCCAAGCTGGTTGGCGCCACCAACAGCTTTATTCAACGACCGTTCCTGTACAGTGGGTTTTGGATCGGTTTTTTTTCCGGTGTGGCGGCATGGTTTATCGTTGCTGTAATGATGCTGATATTGAAGCGCCCTATAGAAGAGCTCTCCGGTTTATACGAAGGCGATTTTCATTTATTGTTTTTAAGCTATTCGGAAACACTGGTCCTGTTGTTTATTTCCTCTCTGCTCGGCGTATTAGGATCGTGGGCTGTGCTCAGCTACCAGCTTCAACAACTGAAACCCGAGTAGAACAAGTGAACTTAGAAAATTATTAGCACTCTTAGGAATGGAGTGCTAGAATTCGAACAAAGATTTTTACTAAGGGGATATCATGAGTAATGCATTAGCTTTACCCGCGGATTTATCAATCGGTACATTTGATGCCTATTTGAATGTTGTCAGGCAGATGCCTCGATTGACTGCCGAACAAGAACGCGAGTTAGCCTTGAGATTCAGAGATCATGGCGATCTGGAAGCGGCTCGGGAATTGGTGATGTCCAACTTGCGTTTCGTCGTTCATGTTGCCAGAGGCTACAGCGGTTATGGCCTGCCCATGCCGGATATTATTCAGGAAGGTAATATCGGGTTAATGAAGGCGGTGAAGCGCTTTGATCCTGATGTCGGCGTACGATTGGTTTCATTTGCCGTGCATTGGATCAAAGCCGAGATTCACGAGTACGTCATCAAAAACTGGCGTATTGTAAAAGTCGCGACAACAAAGGCGCAGCGCAAGCTGTTCTTTAATTTGCGCAAATCCAAAGCGAATCTGGGCTGGTTGTCCAATGACGAAGCCACGGCTATTGCCAAGGACCTCGATGTCGATGTCAATACCGTTTATGAAATGGAAAAACGCCTGGATAGCCGGGACATGGCGTTCGATATGCCCACCGATGACTCGGCGGACGAAAGTTATGCCGCCCCTGTCAATTATCTTCAGCAGCACGGTACTGATCCGGCTGTATTGCTTGAAAATGAAGATTGGGGAGGGCACGAGCAGAGTTTATTATCCGAGGCTTTGTCGGAACTGGATGAACGCAGTCTCGATATTCTTTCCAGTCGCTGGCTGGCAGATAAAAAAGCGACCTTGCATGAACTTGCCGAGCGCTATAGCGTGTCAGCGGAGAGAATCAGGCAATTGGAACAAAATGCCATGAAGAAATTACGCGCGGCGGTTGTGCTTGAAGCCTGATCAGTAGATAGATAGCTTGAACAAAAAGGCCTGACGGTTAAAACCGCAGGCCTTTTTTATTTGGTTCGCCGTTGGATCGGCGAAATAGCGAGCCTGAGGCGTTGTTTAGGATGCGGCAATTAATAGCATCCTTGAACCTTGATGAACAAATGCCTTTGTAGGAGCGACTTAAGTCGCCTGGGCGAATACTCTAAAAGGTACAAGTGAATTTACCCTACATAACCGTTAATTGCATCCGCAAACCGGGAAATTATTTACGGCCAAATCCTTGGGTTTTTTAAGCTGGTTTGAGTATATCAAGAATAGCCTGGGCCTGTTCTGCAACTTCACGGCCCAGACTGGTCAGATAGCCGCCGTCTTTCTGCGAAATAAGCCCTTTATCATATAAACGCTGGGTAGCGTTGATAATTTCCGGTGTCGCTGTCTTATGAACCTTAATGCCCTCTTGAGTGGTCGTCAGGTTGTAACGGACCAGTATGTTAAGCTCCTCTACAATATCTTGGGTATAGGGCATGGCAAATCCTCATGATTATTAAATGAAACGATAGCATAATGCTTTTCGGGAAGAGGCGTTGAATTTTTACAGTTACCATTGCGCGACGGTGCGGCAGGCGTTACTCCGGTTTTTGACACGGATAATGACCTTGTTTTTCACAAAGCTGATAGCTTAATTGGGCAGCCCAATATTGATAGGATTGCTCGATATCCTCCCAACTATGGAATGTGTTAGGCAATATTTTATTGCTGCCTGCCCGGCAGTCGGCCGAAGCCATAAGCAATTCGCCGGTGCGTGAGTCGGTTATTTTACCTTCGACACTGGCTTTTCCGATAGCGGATTCCGCGTCGGTAATGGCGAATTGAACGCGCAATGTATCAGAGCCGGGTTTGGTGACTAATTTATGATCCTTTTTCAAGGCTTCGCGGATTCTGTACTCGAACAGTTCCTTTAGCCGGTAATTCTCGGCATGGGGCAATTCATTAAGTTCGGAATCGGGGACTTTACGGATAATGACCGGGGCGACAATAATTTTTTTATAGGTTGTCCAGTCCGTCCCGCTGTTCCAGTAACTTAGCAGGGCATCATTTTGCGAGCCTTTCTTAAGCAAGGAATAGTCGTCAAGGAAATCGGATGTCACTACCGATTCTGCCTGATGGATTTTTGCACACCCCGCATTCAATACGATAAAAATGCTGAGCGCGATACGATTAAAGAAGAACATAAAATACAGTTACCTGGGCTGAGTTTTGGGATTCAGTTTATAAGTGTAATGTATTTTCATTGGTTGAATAGGGCGGCTGGGAACGTTTTGGAGCTGGTGTTTTGATGATAAAAAACCTGCCTGAATTTCGCCGGGCAGGTTTTCTTTTTGTTGAAAGGGAATATTTTGTTAGCGGCCGCTCATGCCATTGCCGATATAAGCACCTGCGGCTGCGCCCAGACCGGAAGCGACAGGATCACCCTTGCCCATTTCATAGCCTAAGGCACTGCCTAAGGCACCGCCCACCAGACCTTGTGTGGAGCGTTGATCGATCGGGCGCGAATACTGGGGCGGTGGCGGCGCGGGATGATATCGCACTTCAGGTTGAGGATAATGCCTTACCTCCTCATGATAATAGTGTTTCTCTATCACCACCGGGCGATGCTTATGTTTGTGTTTATAGTGTCCCAGTGCACGGCCCTTGCCATGGCCTCCGGACGCGTAAGTGGGCGAGGAATATACTGCGACAAGCGCAGCCAATTGAATGATAAAAAGCAACTTTTTCATAGGAATCCTTCTCAATTAAGTAATTTAGTTCCGAGCAGGTTTTTAATCAAAACGATTGATAACCATGAGTTTGGATAAATGGTAAGCCGCCAAACCTTAATGACTGCTTAACAGATTCTGCTAAAACGCAAGCTCATGCTTAAGTAGATGAAAATTAAGCACTGATATTAAAGAGCTATATCTTATTGTCGTATTTTTCAAGGACCGCTTCCGCTTCATCAAACCGGAGATAAACTCAGGAAGTATAGTTGCTCTTGTTTATTATTCAATCAGTCCACCCCGGCAATCCATAACGACTGATAGAAGCAATTATCAAGTCTGTTCAAATAAAACGAATAGGGGCAGAAAAGCAAATAATTAATTGCCGTAACAATTTATGTAACGCTTATAATGGCAGCGTTTTTCGACTAAATTTTTTTTAATGGCATAGCAATAAATGGAAAATTTCATTCCCGGCCAGCGCTGGATAAGTAATACCGAGTCAGAACTCGGTTTAGGTCTTATTCTTGAGGTAACAGGCAATCGTGTCACCGTGCTTTTTCTGGCCAGTGACGAGCGGCGTATATATGCGCGTGACAACGCGCCATTAACGCGTGTCCGTTTTTCGCCAGGCGACCAGATTGAATCGATCGACGAGATCAAGCTGAAGGTAATCAGGACGGTTGAGCAAGAGGGCTTGATTACTTATATCGCCCAAAATGAGGCTGGCGAGGAAGTCCATTTGGATGAAGTCGAATTGAATCACCACATTCAATTTAACAAACCTCAGGACCGGTTATTCACCGGGCAAATCGACCCCAGCGCCTGGTTCCAGTTGCGGTTCGAGACCTGGCGCCGGCTACGGCAACATCAGCAATCACCCGTTAAAGGCTTGCTCGGCGGGCGGACTTCATTGATTCCTCATCAGCTATTTATTGCCCAGGAGGCGGCTAACCGCTCCGCGCCCAGAATCATGCTGGCTGACGAAGTGGGCTTAGGCAAAACCATCGAGGCCGGCCTGATCCTGCACCACCGACTGATCAACGGGCTGAGTACCCGTGTCCTGATCATCGTGCCTGAAAGTCTGCTGCATCAATGGCTGGTGGAAATGCTCAGGCGATTCAATCTGCGGTTCAGTATCTTCGATGAGGAACGCTGTCTCGAAACGCACGGCGACAACCCGTTCTCGACCGAGCAGCTGGTGCTGTGCAGCCAGAACTTCTTCGCCGCCTATCCGCGCCGGCAGCAGCAGGCGTTACAGGTATCGTGGGATATGGTCATTGTCGATGAAGCCCATCATCTTGAATGGCGCGAGCAAGCGCCAAGCCCCGACTACCTGTTTGTCGAGAGACTGGCTCAGTCAACGCCCGGCTTGATTCTGTTGACCGCTACGCCGGAGCAGTTAGGCAAGGAGAGCCATTTCGCCCGGTTAAGACTATTGGACCCTGACCGCTTCTACAGTTTTGCCGCGTTCCTGGAAGAAGAGCGGCTTTTTGAACCGGTAGCCGATGCGGCCAAGGTATTACTGGCCGGAAAACCGCTTGATGAAGTTGCGACAGAATCGTTAAGGACACTGCTTAAAAACGACAACGTGGAAGCCTTGCTGCAAAATCTGAACGATGCCGCCAAAGCCCCGGCCGCACGCGATGAGTTGATCAGGATCTTGCTGGATCATCACGGCACCGGCCGCATCCTGTTCAGAAATTCTCGGCAAACGGTGCAGGGTTTCCCTGAACGGGAGCGTTACGGTTATGCGTTAACCGGACAGACCAATACCGAGGATCTGCAACAAGATCCGCGCTATATCTGGCTGGTCGATAAGATCAAGCAACTGGCCGGCCAAAAGGCCCTGCTGATCTGCAAGCACGCGCAAACGGCGATCGACCTTGAGCAGGCACTGAAAAATCGTGCCGGCATCGCGGCGGCGGTTTTCCACGAAGGCATGTCGATTATCGAGCGCGACCGCGCCGCTGCCTATTTTGCCGACCAGGAAAGCGCGGCACGTTTGCTGATCTGCTCCGAAATCGGCAGCGAAGGTCGCAACTTTCAGTTTGTCCATCACCTGATTCTGTTCGATTTGCCAACCAATCCCGACTTGCTGCAACAACGTATCGGGCGGCTTGACCGTATCGGTCAGAAGCATGTGATCCAGATTCATGTGCCTTATCTGGAGAATACCGAGCAGCACCGGTTGTATCGCTGGTATGACGAAGGGCTGAACGCCTTCCGCGGCAATTGTTCGGCCGCCCAGCCGGTCGCCGACCGACTGCACGACGATCTGGCCGCTTTTCTGCAAACCGAAGATCAGGCCGGGATAGACGCTTTTATCGATAAGACGAAGACCCTGACGGCGGAAATCGAAATCGAACTGCATAACGGCCGCGACCAATTACTGGAATTGAATTCCTGCCGCAAAGAACAGGCCAATGCCATTATCGACCAGCTCAAGTCCTACGAGAACGAAGGCGCGCTCTGGCCCTACATGGAAGATGTGTTTGAGTGTTACGGCGTCGATACCGAGTTTCATTCGCCGGACTGTTATATCCTCAGGCCCAGCGAACATCTGCGGCTCGCCCATTTTCCCGGACTGCCTGAAGACGGCGTCACCGTAACCGTCGACCGGGCCTGTGCGCTGTCGCGTGAAGACATGCTGTTCATGACCTGGGAGCACCCGATGGTCATGGGTGCCATGGATATGGTGCTGTCTAGCGAAACCGGCAACGCCGCGGTCAGCGTGGTCAGATACAGCGATCTTAAAGCCGGGCAGTTTCTGCTGGAATCTCTGTTCATCGTCGAGTGCAGCGCCCCTGCCGAATTGCAGATCGGCCGTTTTCTGCCGCCCACGCCTATCAGGGTCCTGATTGACCAAAATATCAAAGACCTGAGCGAAACCGTAGAGCACCGCAGTCTGGTCGAGACAGGAACGACCTTCGACAAGCAGAAAATAGTGGCGTTTATGAACGGCCAGCGCCAGCACCTTATCAAGATGCTGGACAAAGCCGAGCAAAAAGCCAGTGCCGACATGCAGGTGCTGATCGCCGATGCGACCAAGGCCATGCTGGACTCATTGACCAGCGAGATAAAACGCCTGGCCAGACTGAAGAAGGTCAATCCGACTATCAAAGAGGAAGAGATCGAGTTGCTGAAGGACAGGGCGATGCTGTTGCATGAAAACATTCAGGTGGCCCAGTTGAGGCTGGATGCCGTGCGATTCGTCATCACCAGCTAAGGAATGTGCATGAAATAGCTTGAGCATGTGGGGGCGACTTCAGTCGCCCCCACATATAAAGCTGATTTATGCGAATGTTTCGTATGAATCAGCTATTCTCCAAAGACTAAGCGAGTATTTATTCATGATTCATATCGGCAAAATCAACAAGCTGAAAGTCGTCAAACAGCTGGGCTACGAAATATATCTCGATAGCGGAACCGCCCGGAAAATCCTGCTGGCCGATAAAAAGCTGCCGACCAACTGTCAGGTGGGCGATACGTTGGACGTGTTCGTCTATGTCGATTCGGAAGGTCATCTGGCCGCGACGACGCAAAAGCCTCTGGCTCAGGTGGATGATGTGGCCTGGCTGAAAGTGGTGTCGGTCAGCTATGTCGGCGTTTTTCTGGACTGGGGACTGCCCAAGAATCTGCTGGTGCCGTTCAGTGAACAGCATCATGAAATGGAGGTCGGCAAGTCTTATCTGGTCAAATTGTTTCTGGATGACAAAGGCCGCATTGCCGCATCGACCAAACTGGACGAATGGCTGGAGGAGGAATCGGACGAATTCAAGGCGGGCCAGAAAGTGTCGCTGGTCATCGCCGATAAAACCGATCTGGGCTATAAGGCTGTCGTCAACAACAGCCATTGGGGACTGCTGTATAACAACGAAATATTCCAGCCGCTCAGAAAGGGGCAGAAGCTGGACGGTTACATCAAGCAGATCAGGGACGATAAGAAGATCGATCTGATGCTGCATGAGCCCGGTTACGGCAAAGTCGAATCACTCACCGATAAAATTCTCGCCAGGCTGAAGCAGAATGACGGCTATTTGATGCTGAGCGACAAAAGTCCGCCCGAAGCTATTTATGCGGCGTTCGGCGTCAGCAAGAAAGTGTTCAAGCAGGCCATCGGCGCCTTGTACAAGAAGCAACTTATCCTTATAGAAAAAGACGGAATCAGGCTGGTTTGATCCGTCTTTCAGACGCTCGGCGTTCCCTTGGCAGTCGAAATACGATTACCAGGGGCGAGGCAAGTTCAAATGTTTCGAATTTTCAACACCAATATTGGTCAGATTTTCATAACAATAGCTGATGTTACGCAGTTTGTTGGATTTAGATCAGATTCCAGGTGTCAATAACGGCATACTTTATTTCAATCGGGCTCCGGGACTGGGGCGGCTATCGATAAATGCAGACACTGTATAAATGCGGACACTGTGAATCCCCGTCAGCCAACTGAATATGGTGAGACTCAAGGGGCGGCACGCTTGTGCAATATAAGTAATCATGAGGATAAATTTAACGTAACTTTCTGAAAATAACGCACTGATTCAGCACGATATTAAAAACGACAAACAAAAA
>SWBY01010029.1_pt7 | contig 97937 bp, 114 predicted proteins | sample 4693071 | NCBI WGS metagenome assembly SWBY01 (sample SAMN10267273, study PRJNA491770) | bioreactor metagenome | isolation source: DHS bioreactor inoculated with marine methane seep sediment | place: Japan: Omine Ridge, Nankai Trough | collected 2006-05-06 | reverse complement strand
GCCGCTACACCACCAGCCAGGAGGACTGTTTTAATTTTAAGTTTTTTAGCAGCTTTGATAGTTTTTTTGACTAAGACGTCGACGGCAGCTTGTTGAAAGCTAGCAGCTATATTATCGACGGGGACGTTTTTATTGTTAAATTGTTTTTTAACAAGATAAAGAACGGAGGTTTTCAGACCAGAAAAGCTAAAATCAAAATTATTTTGGTTTATCATTGGGCGCGGAAATTTATAACTATAGGGATCACCCTTTTTAGCTATTTTTTGAATCATTGGACCGCCCGGATAGCCAAGTTCTAATAATTTTGCTACTTTATCAAAAGCTTCTCCAACCGCATCATCACGAGTTTGACCGATTAACTTATAATTATTATGTTTCTTTATTTCAATTAATTCTGTGTGACCTCCAGAGACAACTAAGCAAAGTGCTGGTAATCTTAAATTTGGATTTTCATACCAATTAGCATAGATATGTCCTTCCATATGATTTAATCCTACAATTTTTTTGTTCCAGGTAACACTTAATGTTTTTGCAGTCTGTACTCCAACTCGAAGTGAGGTAATTAACCCAGGCCCTTTAGTTACCGTAATATTAGAAATATCTTTTGGTGTTATTTTTGCTTTTGTAAGAGCAGTTTCTAAGACGGGAATAATATTAACTACATGTTCTCTTGCGGCTACTTCTGGAACTACTCCGCCATATTTTTTATGAGTTTTGATCTGTGATGCTACAACGTGTGACAGAATTTCAAAACGACCAGCCGTGGCCTTGACCACACTGATAGCTGTTTCATCACAAGAAGATTCAATTCCTAGAATTATCATATTATTATTGTAACATAAAAGGGGCTTTTTTTATTTACTATTGACTCTCACCTATTAGCTTAATTCTACTCGTTCAAATCCTTTAGCTCAAAAAAGCTTATATATAGTTATAAGCTTATTTAGGTAATAAAAATGGATTGGTAGCGCCAAGGGGATTCGAACCCCTGTTACCACATTGAAAGCGTGGTGTCCTGACCAAGCTAGACGATGGCGCCTTATATATTTATTTACTCAATTAAGTTGTTTTAGTTGTTTACGAAGTAGCCCTGATTTTTTAATTTGTTGTTCCCTTTTACGAGTATCTGTTTTATTCAAGAATTTTTCAATTTTAACTAATTTATAAGGTATATATGATTTTGATGAACTTACATTGCCATTATTATGCTCTTTGATTCTTCGATTAACATTATTAGTACTCCCTATGTATAATCTACTATTTTTTATGCTTTTAAGAATATATACGTAATACATAATTATATTATTATCAAGCTTCCGGCATAGCCGGATCAGGCTCTGCCTGAAGACGATGGCGCCTTATGTATATTCTATGGGTTTAAAAAAATATTAACTTAAATTACATGATTAGTCAACCCCGCCCTGCTTAATGGGAGTGAGGTTAGCAGGCGGGGTCAACCATATTGTTTAAAAGCTATATTTATACTATAATAATTATACAAATAAATTTTATAAAAATATAATCATGAGTAAACAAATATCAACAAAAAATTCAAAAACAATCAGCAATAACTCAACAATAGACAAAGAAATTGATTTAAATAATCCTCAAAATGAGGAATGGATGGATGATGATGATTTTTCTGGTCAGTTGGCAGTAGACGTTTATCAGACAAAAGATGACATAATAATTAAATCTACTATTGCTGGGGTAAGGACAGAAGATATTGATATTGCAATTAATAATGATATGATCACTATTCGTGGGAAAAGAGAAAAAGAACACGAAATTATTGAAGATAATTATTTCTATCGGGAATGTTATTGGGGAGGTTTTTCCAGATCAATAATTCTTCCGGTGGATGTGAAATCTGACAAAGTAAAGGCAAATATGAAAAATGGTGTTCTTACAATATCTTTGCCTAAGGCAGATAAAGTTAACAAAGTGACTGTAGTCAAGGTTAAAGAGGAATAATAAATATGTTTGAAGACGGGATGAGCTATGATCTCAACGTTACTATAAAAAAGTTTGAGGGGATTTTTGCATTGATTGAAACAGAAGATAATCAATTATTAAAATGGCCAATCAAAAATCTTCCCGACGATGTTAAAGAAGGCGCAAGTTTACGATTGGCAGTCTCTACTGAAAAAACTGATGAGGAGTCAAGAGAAAAATTAGCAAGAACAGTATTAAATAGTATTTTAGCAGGTTAAATAAATGTTTGGAAATAAAAAATCTGAAAAAAAATCTGAAAAAAAAGCAGATTCAGTTTGGAATAAAAAGTTGATAATTACTAATCAGGCTCCAGCTTGGGTTATAATCTTATTATTTTTTTTAATATTAGCTGGATTAGCTATTATAAGTTTTGTATTTTTATTTGATAGTAAATATCAAGAGAAGGTATATCCAGGTACTACTGTAGCCGGGATTAATGCCGGTGGATTTACTTATGAACAGTTGAGAGAAAAACTGGAAGTTGCGACAAACGATGTACGTGATCAAGGACTAAATTTTATATATGATGGTCAGCAATTTACAATAAAATCTAGTGTTGGTGATTTGGCAAATCCAGAATTGAGTACAGAATTGTTTTCATATGATATTGAGAAGACAATTACAGAATTAATTAAAATAAATAACAGAAGAAGCGAGGCAGAGAAAATTTATTATTGGTTGACTGGTTGGGAGGTTACTCCGATTATAACAATAGATCAAGAAAAGTTGGTTGAAGTATTATCAGAGGAATTATCACAGTATGAACAACCGGCTGTGGAAGCTGCTTTAAGAATAAGTGAGGATTATGAATTAACAATAAGCTCTGAAAAAGGTGGACAAGCATTTAATTATGAAAAGATAATTACCGAGGTGTATGGGAGCTTAATGAATTTATTGGAAGCTCCTGTTGTTGTAATATTAGAAAATGACCAACCAGAAATTACTAAAACAGACGCTGAAGCAGCTCTAGGATTAGTTAATCAAGCTCTGTCTTCTACCCCATACACATTAGTTTACGATGAGATGTCTTGGGAGGTAGATAAAGCACTACTCCGAGAGTGGCTACAGTTTGCTATAGCTGATGGTGAGGTTAGTATTGGTTTACACAAAGAAAAGTTAACAGAATATTTAGAGGCAGTAGCTAATGAAATTGATGTAGAAGTAAAAGAAGCAAAATTTCAAATGGAGAATGGTAAAGTTTTAGAATTCCAACCATCACAAAACGGAAGAGTGATGCAGGTAGATGATAGTGCGGAATTATTTAATCAAAAAATTAGACAAATAGGAGTAAGTCAAATTGATTTAATAGTTTTAGAAGAAGAACCATCTACTAAAACAAGCGAACTTAATGATATGGGAATTGTAGAGTTAATCGGAGAAGGAAGATCAAATTTCTCAGGTAGTCCTGCTAATCGTCGTCACAATATAGCAATAGGTGCAGATTCTGTAAACGGTACTTTGATAGCACCAGGTGAGACTTTTTCTCTTGTAAAAACCTTAGGAAATATTGATAAGGCAGGAGGATATTTACCAGAATTAGTAATTAAGGGTAATCAAACAATTCCAGAATATGGTGGCGGGCTATGTCAGGTTGGCACAACTACCTTTCGATCAGTATTAAATGCTGGACTTAATATTACAGAACGAAAAAATCATTCTTATAGAGTTTCTTATTATGAGCCGGCAGGGACAGATGCGACGATTTACGATCCAGCCCCTGATTTTAAATTTGTTAATGACACAGAAAATCATGTTCTTTTTAATACAGAAATTGACGGTAGTGAATTGATATTTAGAATTTATGGAACAAAAGATGGTCGTAAGGTAGAACAGACTTATCCAAGGATATATAATATCGTAAAGCCGGGTCCAACTAAGCTGATCGAAACTACGGACTTGGCACCAGGTGTAAAGAAGTGTACAGAAAGTGCTCACGCTGGGGCCGATGCAGAGTTTACACACAGTATTACTTATGCTTCAGGTGAAACAAAAGTAGATGTTTATCGTAGTCATTACAAGCCATGGCAAGCAGTTTGTTTGATCGGGGTCGAGGAAAAAGTTGAAGAACCAGAAACTACAGAAGAATAATTTTTTTCAAAAAGAAAACCCGAGTCACATCCTATGTGAATCGGGTTATTATTTGATTGTATATTTATGTAGTAGGTACATGATTCCCTCCAATCGATTTGATTATTGAAGGGAGAAGACGAGGGGGGTACAACTATGAACCGTTTGCAGTTTTGTCACTCCCGCTTTCATTAAATATGTTACTCCACCAAGGCTCTTCTTCTGTCGAGATTGGTCGTTCTTTGAGTTTTGTAAAAAGTCTCTGATCAAGTCCGGTGATCGCTACGGTTACAATCTGACCAGATTCCAAACTAGTAGCATCGTTAATTTGCCAGGGATCCCAGTGGGTTGTTTTGGTATGTTCCCATTTGTTTATAATCATGGGATCTTCCATAACACTAGTTGGGGTTAGGGAGATATTGTATCCTCCTAAAATTGGATCGAGATCTCCAGTAATTTGGTAATCACCGGATGATAGGACATGTGTTCCTTGGTCTGAAGTATCAGCAATATCACCTTCTTGATAATTGCCAGTAATATTCATACCAAAACTGAAGAAAAACAGCATGAGGAATGGTGCTATTGTTCTAACTGGCTTGCCGAGGTACTTATGTGCACCAAATTTGCGAATCGAAAATGCAAGGGCAATACTAAGCAGCATTACTATTACAAAGAGGATTGTTAGTGGGACACTAGTACTTGTGAAAAGGCTCATAAATGGGTCATAGAGAATTGTTTTGACACCATCTGCAAACCATTTCAATAGATATTCAAGCATAATTATCTCCTTGAAACTTATTAAATTACTTCCTTGTCTTGTTTTGGATTGTTAATCCAAACTATCTGGCGGTAAAGATGATCGTCCGCAATCACCACCGATATCATCACGCTGATGATCTTCGAGGCGATAATTTGCTGCCTCATTGTCATCTCTGTATCCAGCATCACCTGGGTTGGTAGCCTTAATGACTTTGATGTTGAATCCGTTACAGACTGGACAATGTCCTGTCATTGTTATACCTCCTTAGTGTATTTTAATATGTTAATGATACTATCTATATATACAAACAACCGGCAACCAATTAATATAAGTTAATGCTCACTAATCTGCAGTCAAGAAGGTTGTTATAAGGGAAAATTAAGAATAAATCCCCAATAATCCTTAAATCAAACTCCATGCTTGTCGTGACTGCAGGTTAGTAAACACCACTTGTTTAACTAATAAGCTTCCGGCTGTAAATAAACGAAAAATGTGATATTTAAAGGTCTAAAATTAATAACAGTCAATATTAACACAAGCTTTTCATCTTGTCAAGGGCGGTTTTAAATGATAAGATCTTAGTATTAATAATATAATTAAATATTTATGATGACTATAAAACAAATATTTGACCTTGCCATTAATCTTGGCATAAAGAATGATCTGAGAGGGGCGGATATTGTACAAAAAAGATTAAAGAGAGAAAATGATTTATATAAAAAGTTGTCAGAAAAAGAAAAAAAAGATTTTGATAAAGAAAAATTAGTAAATCCTTTTTCTGATTCAAGGTTGTTTACAGAAAATCCAAGTAAGCCGGTTAGACGCATTTTAACTGGTATTGATATTGGCACAGAGGAATTATTATTGGCTAAAGAGTTGGGTAAAGAAAAATCAATTGATTTAGTTTTGGCACATCACCCTATCGGACCAGCTTTAGCTGGATTACATGAGGTTATGCATTTGCAAGCAGAAGTGATGGCACAATATGGAGTACCAATAAATGTTGCCGAAAGTCTTACCAAAGTAAGAATCGAAGAAGTTGGTAGATCAGTCTCTAGTTCTAACCATAATCGTGTTTTAGATGCAGCTAAACTGCTTGGTTTTGATATGATGTGTACTCATACTGCTGCAGATAATATGGTAGCTACTTTTATTTTGAAGTTAGTTAAAAAGAATGAGAAAAATATTGAGCGAGTAGGTGATCTGATGGATTTATTAAGGAAAATTCCTGAGTATCAACAAGCAACTAAATTAAAAGCAGGCCCAACTTTGTTCGCAGGTTCTGAAGATAATTTTGCTGGTAAGGTAGCAGTAACAGAAGTAACTGGTGGTACGGAAGGATCAAAACATATGTATGAGAAGTTAGCTCAAGCTGGAGTCGGTACAATTATTGGGATGCACCTTCATGAGGAGCATAAGAAAGAAGCTGAAAAACATCATCTCAATGTTGTTATCGCTGGACATATGTCATCTGATTCAATCGGAATGAATTTATTGTTGGATGAGTTTGAAAAAAGAGGTGTAGAGATAGTTCCTTGTTCTGGTTTGATTAGAGTAAAAAGATTTAAAAAAATACGTAAGCCGGTTGCAAAAAAAGAAGTCAAAAAACTTAAACCAAAAAAGAAGAAAAAATAAACTACAATATAAATAAATGACAGATCGAGTATTAAATAGTGAAGAGAAGGATGAGGATAGAGTTTTTGACAATACTTTAAGACCAAAAGGCATTAAGGAATTTATTGGACAGGATAAAGTAAAAGATAATCTTAATATTTTTATTGCAGCGGCAAAACAACGCAGTGAACCATTGGATCACGTATTGTTACATGGACCACCAGGAATCGGCAAAACAACTTTGGCGCATATTGTTGGTGGAGAAATGGGATCAAGTGTTCGCGTTACATCTGGACCAGCTATAGAGAAGGCTGGTGATTTGGGAGCTATCCTTACTAATTTAGAAGATGGGGATATTTTATTTATTGATGAAATACATAGATTAAACAGAGTTATAGAGGAAGTACTTTATTCTGCTATGGAAGATTACGTTTTAGATATCGTTGTTGGTAAGGGACCTTCGGCCAGGACCTTAAGACTAGATTTACCAAAATTTACTTTAGTTGGTGCTACGACCAAGGTTCATTTATTGTCTCCCCCTCTTCGTGATAGGTTTGGTAATGTTTTTAGATTGGACTTTTATAATGTAGATGATATTGAGAAAATTATTAGTCGTTCAGCAGATATTTTAAACGTTGATATTCATCAAGAAGCTTTGCCAGAAATTGCCAAACGTTCTAGAAGAACCCCTAGGGTAGCAAATAGATTGTTAAAAAGAGTAAGAGATTATGCTCAGGTAAAAGCTGATGGAGCAATCATACCTAAGGTTGCTGTTGATGCTTTATCATCTTTAGATATTGATCATTCTGGTTTGGATGAGATAGATCGTAAAATATTAACTACAATTATTGATAAATTTGGTGGTGGCCCCGTTGGCCTTAATACTATTGCAGCAGTTATTGCTGAAGATCAATCTACTATGGAAGATGTTTACGAACCATATTTGATGCAGTTAGGCTTATTAGCTCGTACTTCACGTGGTCGGGTAGTTACTGCTGATGGGTATAAACATATTGGTAGAGATATACCAGATGATTTACAGCAGAAATTAGTGTAAAAATAATTTAATAGTTGTTTCTTGCTCTATTGCGCCTTTTAGGCTAAGATAGTTTATTAGTGATCTTTGAAAATAATCTAACAATGAATAAAGAGGTGTATAATGGTCATATTATTAAGGATGTTTAAGTGGCCATATGAATCGGTCGCAAAAAAATTGCCTAGTTTTTTAACCAGGATATTAATGCTGGATAAACTAACATGGCTTTCACCAGATACCTGGTGTTATATAAGAGTTTTTTTAGCGTTAGTTATAATACTGGCCATAAAAGAACAGGTTAACCTATATATTATAGTGAGTTTGTATTGGGTGGCTGTCTTCACAGATTTTATTGATGGAGCCCATGCACGTGCAACAAACCAAGTTTCTGAGTTTGGTGCAAAGCTGGATCCTATTGCTGATAAATTTTTTATTGGCATTATCTTGCTATTTTATGGCATGGACCTAATCGGTGGACAAATCGTAGCAATGTTTTTATTGGTTGAGGGGATGTTATTGTTTACATCTATTTTTCTTAAACCATTTTTAAAACAAAGGTATGGTTACCCATTGACTATTGGTTCGAATAAGTTTGGTAAGATAAAAATGTTTATCCAAACAATCGCTGTTGGTTTGTTGTTGCAATTATCAGGTTCACATGCAGTAGTCATTATTAGTGAATATTTGTTATGGATTTCTATTGCTTTTGGAATTGGAAGTTTGCTTGGGCATTTGTATCGTATGGATGTACCGGTTGATCCAAAAATGAGGATAGTCACCGCTCCAAACATAATTACATTGTCGAGCTTGATGATGTTAGTCCCAACGGGATTTGCGATTGCAAATGAAAATTGGAATGTAGCCATACCAATGTTAGTTTGGATCTTTGGATCTGATTGGGTGGATGGTAAAATAGCTCGTCGCTTCAATCAAGAAACAGCTTTTGGGGCTGTTTTGGATCCTGTCCGTGATTATGTGGCAAGATTTTTTGTAATCACTTGGTTCTATCGGTGGTTTGATACTCCTGCTATAAGGTATGCAATTATTGTCATAATATTAGTAGAGGTAATTACGGCTTGTGTGAATCTGTACACGGCTCAAAGATGCCGAACAGTTTCATTGGCAAATAAGTGGGGTAAATATCGAGCAGTTGTTCATTATTTGATTCTACTTGTGGTTTTTGTTTACAAGGTTGGCGTTTATGAATTACCAGAACATGTGATCTTAAATTGTTTTTTGGTAATGTTATTTAGTTCTTTAGTTGCTTTAATATTTTATGTGAAGCAACAACAATCCTTTATGTTAGATAAGGATAATTAAAAAATAAAACCGTTTGTTTTTACAGACGGTTTTTTTATTCTTCAGATTTGTAGGTTGCTTTTGGATCAAGTTCAGCTATTACCAAATATCTTTTGAGAGCTGTCCCAAGAGGCCAGGAAGTTTGTAGGGTTAGTATCTGACGTTCATAATTTTGTTGATCAAGAACGGATACTTCATCTGGGCCTACTATTTTAGTCTCAATAATTTTATATATAAATAGGTCTCCTTCATGATTCGTAATTCTTATAATTGTATCAAGCGGGATATCAATAATTGGTTTAAAAATTTCTTTATAACTACCTTCTTTCCAGAAGAAGTCAGAAGAGTGGCCGAAAATATAAGGGTTGCCATATTCTCCAGGAATAGCTGTGCCAGGATATTGTACTACTCCATTTTCTAAAGCAGTCTGATATCCCTCCTCATTATTTTCTTCTTGAGTAATATATATGATAGGTACTTTTATATTGACGTCCGGTATATAGATATAGTCTGGCTCACCTTTCTCTTTGGTCTCAAGGGCAACTGTGCTATTAGTATTATTAGGGAATATGGTCTCATTAATATTGGCTTTTTGGATAATCGTTGGGCTGTCTTGCCAACTTTTGAATATAAAAATACCTACTATTATAAGTATAATAACTAGGATAAAAGTAAAAATGTATTTTTTTCCAATCTTTTTCATATTAATGGACTTATTGTAGCAATTTGCTTTTGGAACAGCAAGTTAAATAAAAAAAGGAGAATGAAGATTCCCCTTTTAAAACAATTAGGAATTATCAAGATCCTTCTGTTTTTCAATGCGTACAATTTTAATATCAGGTATTTTTGTTTTTATAGTATCTACTAATTCTTTAGCAAATGCTTTGATTTGACGTTGGTTATGCTTTTTCAAATAACCTTGTTCTATTTCTTCAACCTCAGCTTTTGTTGCAATGATATCCTTTCTATTTTTCAACCAATTAAGTAGTAATGCCGAACCACTTCTATTGATTTCCCCTTGTTTCAAGGCTGTAGCGATAATCAATTTCGCGTCTTCACGATTATCAAAAGATTTGCTTTGAGAGTTTGAAAAAACTATGCGAAAACAGTGAATTTTTCCATGAAATGAAGTCCATGAAACATAAGGATAAACTATTTGAATAGGTTTACCCAAGTCTAGACCATCAAACCGGTACTTATCTCTGTCTGTCATTTCAATTTCTGGAAAAATTTCATGAAAAAGTGTTAATTTATTAAGCCAAGTAATAGAACATGCCACATAATCACTTTTTATCATAAGGGCGGATTTTTTTTGAAACAATAATCCAGAATAGATAGTTATTTTTTCATTGCAAAGTAGTTGTCCAGCGAGTTGTCCATTTGCCGGTAAGACTATTAAATGAAGATCATTATAGTCCGGAGTTATTCCCCTCATAAGTATTGCCAGGTCATATTTTTCTTGCTCTATAGCCTGGATAGCATCTGCTTCAGTTATTACCACCTTTGCCTTCATAATTCACTCCAAGTTATTGTTTTAAAAATTAAGTATCGCTCTTATCCAAACTTTGTTTACGTTGCCACTATTATGGAACTGATATGCTCCGATCAGGATAAAATGTCCTTCTTGAAACGGTATGGCGATTCTTGGTCCAAAGCTCGGGTCGTCAGGCGTGCCCTTAAAATGCATGTTCTCAGACTCTATTCCGACGAGTCCTAGGTTTCCGATTTTGTAGTTGGCATCAAAGTAGGTGTACCAGTTTCCACTTTTCGGAAAGTATTCAATGCAGGATGAGAGAAGTAGTGGCTTTAAAACACTATAATAAATTCTGGAATCAAACAGCATTTCACCGACATTCTCTTTACTGAAAGTTCCAATCATAAATTCAATGGACCATTTGTCTTTTATTGAAAATTTGGGACCAGCAATGGTGACTACGATTTTGGCTCCCGGATTGGGGATTGCCATTCTCCCAGTAATTCCAAACCGAGAGGAATCACTTGTCATTTTGGTACCGTGGAGCACAATCTTACTATTATAAGTTTCTTGTGCGCTTACGTTTGTTGTGAAAAACAAAGCTAAAATAAAGCTTACCAATATTATTGTTTGTATCTTCATCTCCAAATCTCCAAGTTATTGAGTTGCTTCTTTTTCTGCGTAGTATAGTAAACTAACCTCTGATAGATGATCACTTTTTTCCAAAGCATTATAAATAATTATTTCTCCTGATTCTAAGTTATGTTGATTGGCGAAATCAGCAATTTTTTGATCAGCGAATTTACTGTGCAGGCTCGGAGGATCATCTTTAAAATACGCAACAAACCATTTTTTCATAAAATTCTCCTTTTTTTGTTGTTTTATATGTAAATACTATTTTTGTAGTCTTTTTTCTACATATATTATTTATGTTAATGAGCGAATAGCTATTAATAATAAGGCTTGACAAAAGTATTGTCAATAGTTATAATAAAAATGTAGTAAATTTCCTACAACAAAACATTTAATTATGATAAATACTAAACAATTAGAAGAATTTGGATTAACAGATAAAGAAGCGAGTGTATATATCGCCTCTTTAAAATTGGGGTATGATTCAGTTCAAAATATCGCAAAAACAGCAAATATACACAGAGTAACAACATATGATATTTTAAGGAACTTAATTTCACAGGGCTTGATAAGCCAATCAATCAAAGGAAAAAAGAAACAATTTATAGCTGAAAAACCAGAAAAAATATTAGCTTCATTAAAGCAGAAACAGGAAAAATTCAGTTCTCTTTTGCCAGAATTAAAAGCAATACAGAATAAAGGTAAGGGCAGACCACAAGTAATGTATTACGAAGGTAAAGAAGCGGTGTGGAAAGCCTATCAAGACAGAGTTGAACATGACGACTATAAAGAAAATTTAGTTTACGGAAGTTCAGAAAAATTGTTTGAAACTTTTCCAGAAGGATATAAAAAAATTACTCGAATGAGAATGTTACGTGGAATACAGGTAAAGCTTATTGTTGAGCGTTCAGAGCACGGAGAATACGAATCAAAAACATCCAAGCATGAATATAAACAGGTTAAGTTTTTACCCAAAGACAAAAAATTTTTTGTTAATACAATAATTTATGGGAATAGAGTAATGATAGTTTCTTGGCAAACAATGATGTCGGTAATAATTGTTGATCAGGCTAATGCTGACAATCAGCGTTTTGTTTTTAATTTGCTTTGGGATTTTTTATGAAATTAAGTTTGTTTAATTATAATTTATCAAAGGAACTAATTGCTCAAGAGTCTGTTCAGCCTCATGATCTTTCTCGTTTGTTAGTTTATGACAAGGCAACTAATGTTATTAAGCATGATAAGTTTATTAATTTGGATAAATATTTAGAGCCGACTGATGTTTTAGTATTTAATGATACTAAGGTTTTTCCTGCTAGATTATTTGGTAAAAAAGAAACTGGTGGTAAGATGGAAGTTTTTTTATTGGAAAATAGAGAATCCAAAATTTGGAAGGTTCTGATTGGTGGTAAGGTAAAACAAGTAGGACTGAAAATTATATTTAACAAAGATTTATCTTGTGAGGTTATTAAAAAAATTTATGATGGTATATGGGAAGTAAGATTTAATAAGTCGAAAAAGGAAGTAATGAAAATTGCTGGACAGATTGGACAGACTCCAACGCCACCCTATGTAAAAAAAGTAACTAAATTATCTGAATATCAAACAGTCTATGCCAAGAAGACTGGTTCAGTAGCTGCACCGACAGCGGGATTCCATTTTACTAAAAGATTACTAAAAAAGATTAAATCAAAAGGAATAAAGTTTGAATACGTTACGTTACATGTTGGTTATGGGACTTTTCAGCCAGTTAAAGTACAAGATATTGAAAAGCACAAAATTCATTCTGAGTATGCTGAAGTAGATAAGGCAACTTTAGCACGTTTGTATAAGGCAAAAAATGAAGGTAGAAGAATTGTTGCAGTGGGCACAACATCAGTCAGGGTATTGGAGGCCGTGTTGAAAAAAAATAAACCATCTAAATTAAATAATTTTAAAGGATGGTTAAACATATTTATTTATCCAGGTTATAAGTATAAATTTATAGATGCCATGATTACTAATTTTCATTTACCTGAGTCGACTTTATTGATGTTAATTTCAGCATTCATTGGGAGGGATCAGACTTTGGCTATTTATAAAAAAGCAGTAAAATTAAAATATAGATTTTTTAGTTTTGGTGATGGTATGTTTATTAAATAGAAACAAAGAAAATACCAATATAGTTGACAAGTAGTTTTTTTAGGTATAAAATAAATTTTTAGGATTTTAAAAGGTAAGTTCTTTAAGTTGTTCATTTTTTTGCAAAGGAGGCAAATGGAAAGGAATACAAAAGTAGAGGATGTAATTCTTGGTAAGGATACAAATAAGGTCCCCATTTTTTCAGGTTTTGTAGTGGTCATACTTGTCTTATTTTTCATTTTTTATCCCGTACTAAATAATTAGTATAACCAAACAAAGATTCGATTTAATCCGGATCTTTTTTATTTTGTCCTTAGGTCTTGACATCCTAAGTTTTTTGTATTATACTTTATTGTTTTACACATAAAAATATAAAAAGCACATAAAAAATACTATAAACAATCTCAGGAGGATTTCATGAGAAAGCTAGCAACCGCTTTAACAGTTGTATGTTTAATTTTCGCTATGGCCACTATGGTCAGTGCTGAAGACAGAGCACAGTATGTACTTACTGCGCAAGTACCGAATCTTGATCTTGGCAAGAACGTCAACATGACTACAAAGATTAGTATGTTCATGATGACGGATTACAGTCAGAAATGGGCATACCTTGGTTTGAACAAAGGCCCAGTCGATGGGTATGTTGGCATGGTTTCTGATTGGGCTGATGAGGGGACTTTCTTCACTGGTGTTAAACTTACTTCTAATCCAAGTGAAGACTGGAAATTTTTGACTGACCAAACTTTTATCTATGATAAGGAAAGTAAGAAGTTCGATTACTTTAGTTGGTCAACGGTTGAGTACAACTTTTCAATTAAAGATCGTCCGGCTTATTTTGGCCCACAGTTTGAAGTTGTACGTATGGACGGTCATGCTAAGTCTTGGGGTGGAATTCACATCGGACTATCTGACCTTGTTGAATTCGGTGTGTATTATCGCAATACTGATGATTACACGTTCCGTGCGTCTTTCACATTTGTAATTCCAACGTAAGGCATTAGTTCATTCATCACGAATATAAAAGCAGAACGCATTTCTTTTTTAGGGGTGCGTTTTTTTATTTATTGACAAACGGTAATAAAAAAAGACTATAGTACAAACTATAGTCTTAAATTTGGATAACCAATTCGGTTAAGCTTTTCTTAAAGTATTGAGAAGAAAGAGTGTTATGAAAATTTTACTGATCCGCACACATATGTACATGGTTGTATCCTTAATTTTTTCATCTCATTTCCTTTCGTTAATCCCATACTCCTTCGATATATGGTCCGAAATATATCACTTGCACCTCTATACACTTCAGGTGATATATGGTCAATATGTATCTGAGCACTAAACTCAGGACTAGCACTGCAATGCATTCGCCTAGCATGAATAGATAGTGTAGGTGTTGTATCACGTAAACCCAATCCTCAAGTATGCATTTTCCCAATAGAATCGTTGTTGTTAGCATTACAGCTATAAGACAACTGTGGATTCGTCTCATCCAAACGTTGTGGTAATGCATTGTCCATATGTGTGGCATTAATTGCATTTTTTCCTCTTAATGTTTTTATTTGATTATTAAATAACTATTTCTATTTTCAAAACGTAACAAATTATTGTTTTTATGTCAATCCGTGTATGTTGATATTCTCGCCTGACCTGACCATTTGGAAGCGAAGAATTATAAAAATTTTAAAAAATTACCCAAGGAACATATTTGTAGTATTATTTGTTAAAATTTCTTTATAATTATTTGTTTATCTGATAAGTTAGGATGAAACTAAAAACAAAAGCGTATTTCTTTTTAAGGGGTGCGTTTTTTTATTATTTTACAAAAAATATTATTCCATTAAAGTTTTTATCCTACTTGCTTGTGCAGCAAATGCAGCCCAGTAGTTTTTTTCTCTTTTAGCTTTCAATTCCTCTGCCATTTCTTCCCAGTCATGCGCCACTATTCTGACATCTCTTTTAGATTTTTCTGGGGCAATATTTTTTAGATAGGAAGCATGCTTAGTAAACTTTCCTCTTATATCGTGTTCTCTAAAATCGGCTAAGATGTCTACCATCCCTCGCCATGCCTTATCTTCTATGGTGTAAGTATTAAATCTATCTGGATCCACGCCATTCATGTGATTGGCGTGAGAGGCATATAGTACCCAATTATTTTGAATGGTACATTTTTTTAGTACACCAATTATATTTTCCCATTGTTGGTCCGTCAGATCGATATCTTTTGCTCTATTTGGGTCAATAAGTTTCATCCTAGCAAAGCGAGCAGTAAAAGCGTCCCAGCTTTCGTTCAATCTGTATTTTTCAAGTTCGCGAAGCATCCCGAGCCATTCACTATCGGGGATAAGGATTTCTTTAAATAGTTTAGGGTCAATTACTGCCATACGTGCTGCATGCCAAGTATAATCTTTCCAAAATTTTCCCATAGAGTAATTACGCAGTTCATCTTTCATGTTCTGCCAATCATTTTCAGTCACCTCCATGTTTGGTCCGATCATTGTCATATGTAAGTATTATAACAAAAAATTGATTAATAACTAAGTTGCTAAATCATCATAAAGTAGTTAATAAATTTTAGCAATAGAGATGCCAGTGTAGTAATGCTTAAGTATCCAGTCGTAAGTTTTATTTTCATCTATTGCATAAGCTCTAGCTCCACTGGCCGACATACCAACCATATGATTTGCGGTTAAGGTGTCCCAGTTTGAGATAGCACCTATTGGGTCATCGACTGAGATTAGCCATGGAAAACCATCCCCACTCCATACTTCTGTCCAATCTCTAGTCCTACCATCTGTACCAGATGAATAAGTAGCCAATGCAATACAGTCTGGGTTTAGGCTTGATAGTGCCTCTGGGTGAGTAATTATTTGTCCGGCCGTAACCTCTACTGCTTTAATTGGGTCAATAGATCTTTGTTCAAATCCATAGCCACGATAAACCTGATCTGTAAAATTATTAAGATCAAAATATTCATTAGCATGTTTCCCCCCTCTTACTTGGTGCCAAAGGGCGTATGATCTTGCAGATATAATTAATGATTTTAGATACTCGTTAGGTTGCTTATTAGAAACTTCAGCCAAGCCTCTTAGATAAGACTCAATGGGCAATTCATTAATTATCCAAATTTTTTCTGTAGCTTCACTGTATCTAATTTCTATGACACCACGGAAAGTATTATCATTCAATTCTGGTTTCCAAGTGGGTCTGCTTTCATAACTAGATATTTCTAATATTGTATTAATATCTGTACCACCTATTCTCCAGTACGAATCAACACCGGGTGTAATAGTAGTAGCTTCGCCAGATAATTTGGAAATTGTAGAGCTATCGTTCATATTAATAATATTGTATGAGCCATTAGCAGTGATAGTAATAGGTTCGTTAGTATTATATAGACCAACGCGTATTTTAGGTTCAGCTGAATTAATTGCTACTGTATCATTTGATTTAGCGACTGGATTTCCGATTTTGAAAGGTAGAGATATTTCACTTCCTTCAATCCAAGTTAGATTCTCTGCAACTAGAGCAATTTTTTCTGTGTAGTACCCTTCAATATTTGGAGCTTGTATAGCAAAACGAAAAGTACCAATTTCACCCGGATAAATACGTGATTGCAAAAGTTTAGCAGGTCGGTAATAATAATCTGGCCAGTATTCATGTTGGAACACGCTGTGTCGTCCGATTGGATCAACGACATTCATTGCTGCAAAATGATTACCTGTGTTGTACCAAGTTTTAAGACCAGTATTTTTATAATTTATTTCGAATGTAAAAGCTGTTCCTGGTTCAGCATCAATTGTTCCCCCTTTTGTTCTAGATATTTCTTCGGCTTGGTAGTCGGGAGTATAGCTAACTTTTTCTCCAACCCCAATTTTAAAAGTAGTATAGCCACCATCAATCCAAGTCAGATTTTCTGCCACTAAATGAAATTCTTCAAAGTAAGTACCTTTTGCGTCTGGTGCTTGTAAAGCAAAGACAAACCTGCCAATTTCGCCAGGTCTCACTTCGTTTTGCAAGAGAGTTGAAGGACGATAATAATCTGATCCCCAAAATTTATGTTGGAATTCGCTGTGGCGACCAGCTGGATTTGTAACGTTCATTGCTACAAAATGGTCCCCAGTATTATACCAAGTCGATTGTCCCGTATTCAAAAAATCAACCCAGACTGTAATAGCAGTGCCTGGATCGAGATTTAGTGTTGAATTACTCTTATCAATTTCTTGTGCTTGATAAGGAGGTGGAGAGCTATCTCTTTGAGTAGCTATTCCCAATACCTTTGCATCATTTGTTTTTTGGTTTGGTCCGTATTGTCCAATATACCCTGCACTTATATAGTCAGTGGTTTGTACGTGTTGAGGATTTGCATAAGCTGTTTGGATGCCAGAAAAAGTATTTTTTAATGAAGTATCTTCATTAAATTGACTTTCAACAATAGCAGGTGCAAATGGTACAAGCATTAAAATCATCACCACCGCAAAAAGGGCTGAATAGTTATTTTTGTGCATAGTTTTTATTTTATATTTTTATTTTTGACGATGAAAGAGCAATAAAAAAATACATCTACACTCCCAAATGTGACGCAAGTTATTTGATAAATTGATGATTTTTATTTTATTTTAAGACTGAAATGTCTTTGGAAACCCCGTTTATATTCTTGGGGGCTATGTTTTGTTTTTGTTTTGGGAGAGTTTATCTCTACAGTAATATTAGCATAAATTAACGCGTTTGTCAATATTTCACCAAAATGATAGGGTAAATTTAACTTAAATGTAGTATAGTTTATAGGAGGAGCGTCTTTTATGGACGATTTTATTAAATTAAATGATTAAATGTCATATACTCGTAAAATAGCTCACAATACAATTATTCAGATCATCGGAAAAGGCATAAGCACGGTTATTGGTATTGTAGTTATTGGGATGTTAACGAGATATTTGGGCAAAGGGGGTTATGGTCAATATACTACTATAATGGCTTTTTTGCAGTTTTTTGGTGTTTTGGTGGATATGGGTTTATATATTATCCTAATTAAGAAGATTTCCACTCCAGGGGTAGATGAAGATAAAATCGTAAGCAATATTTTTACTTTACGGCTTGTTTCGGCAGTTATTTTCTTGGGACTTGCGCCGTTAATTGTTCTTATGTTTCCCTATCCAGGTATAGTCAAAATTGGTATTGCAATTACTACATTTTCATTTCTTGGTATAACTTTAAATCAGGTTATAGTTGGTGTCTTTCAAAAACATCTTCGCATGATCAAAGTAATTTCGGCAGAGGTAATTGGACGAATTATATTAGTTGGAGGTATTTATTTAGTGATTAGGCAAGATATGGGATTACTGTGGGTTTTGGGAGCAGTGGCAGCTGGTAGTATAGTAAATTTTATTTTTACTTTTATTTTTTCTAGGCAATTGGTTCATATAAAATTAGCTTTTGATATGGCTGTCTGGAGAGGAATTATTAAAGAGACTTGGCCGATTGCATTGTCGATAGCTTTTAATTTAGTATATTTTAAATTAGATACAATCATTTTATCTTTGTATTATTCTGATGAAGCGGTTGGTGTGTATGGAGCGTCATATAAAGTGCTTGAAGTGCTGACAACTTTTCCAGCAATGTTTGCTGGTTTAGTTTTACCACTACTTGCAGCGGCTTGGGTAGCTATGGATAGAGAAAAATTTTCTAGAGTATTGGGAAAAGCTTTTGATGCAATGATTATGATCGCTATACCGTTGGTGGTGGGAACTTTGTTTTTAGCTAAGCCTATTATGGATCTTATTGCCCCTGAATTTACTGACTCTTCAAAAATATTGCAGATGTTAATTTTTGCTACAGGAATAATTTTTGTAGGAAATCTATTTGGCAATACAGTAGTAGCTATAAACCAGCAAAAGAAAATGATGTGGCTTTATTTAATGGTATCTATTGTATCTATAGTAGGTTACTTTTATTTTATTCCAAAGTATTCATATTTTGGTGCAGCTGGTATGACAATCTTCGCAGAGTTGTTAGTAACTATAGCTGCTGTTTCTATAGTTCTCTATATAACCAAAGCAAAATTATCGTTGACAGTATTTATGAAATCAATTTTAGCAAGTGGCGTGATGGCAGGAATATTATATTCTTTGGCCGGTTATAATTTATTTATTATGATTATTGCTGGTGGACTTACATATCTAGCAATGATGTATATCACTAGAGCAATCAGTCGAGACGTATTGCATGAAATAGTAAAACGAAATTAATTATGAAAAAAGTACTAATACTAAAATTTCCATATTCCTCTCTTTTTGGTGGAGGTGAACAACATACTTTAATGCTGGTAGAGTCATTATTAACAAAAGGCTTTAGTTTTTATCTGGCCACTTCTTGTCCAGTACTATTGGAGGAGTTTAAAAAAATAAATTGGCCTGCCAAAAAAGTTTGGGGTGGTAGGGAGCCTGTTTCAAAAGGAGCTTTATTGCTTTGGCCATTTCAAGCACCGTTTGCTTTTTTAAATTTATTACGTCATCTTCTAGTTTATCGGATATCAAAAAAAGTTAAAATATTATATTGCCTTTCATTAACTGAAAAAATATTAGTAACATTACCAGCTAAAGTGTTGGGCATGAAAGTTATTTGGGTAGAACACGTCACTATTGATAGATGGTTAAGTTTGAATCCTTTGAAAGTATTTTATAAATTTTTATCACGTTATGTGACTATTGTTGCAGTGTCAGAGGTAGTAAAAAAGCAATTAATTGAGAAAATTGGGATTAATGAAAAGAATATAGTAATAATTTATAGCGGTGTAAATATAAAAAAATTTGCTATACATGATAATCGTTGGGGTGAGGCAGCACGTTATAATATAGGCTGTATAGCAAGAATTGAGAAAGAGAAAGGAATAGAATTTCTCATTCAGGCAATAAAAATAGTAAAAGAATTTGTACCATTTGTAAGATTAATTGTAGTTGGGGACGGTAAAGAAAAGAAAAAATTAGCCTGGTTGGCTGAGAGATTAGGATTAAAAGAAAATATTCAGTGGGTAGGCCGTCAACGTGAAATTGAAAAGTGGTACAATTATTTTGATGCTTATGTATTACCTTCGGTTATTAGAGAATCATTTGGCATTACTATAATTGAAGCAATGGCAAGCGGTGTGCCAGTGATAGGATCAAGAATTGGTGGAGTCCCAGAAATAATTACTCATCGTGAAAATGGTTTATTGGCCAAGCCTGGTGACAGCGGTGATTTGGCAGATCAATTAATGTATCTATATAATAATCGTTCAGAAATAAGAGATATGACTATTGCGGCAAGAAATCTGGTGGAAGAAAAATTTAGCTTAGAAAGAATGGCCCGAGATTATTACTTACTTTTTAGAAAATAGTATGTCGTTAAGTGAAACATTAAATTTATTACCGAAAAAATATTATTTTTTATTTGGAGTAGTATTTTTGATGGTGGTGGTTGCAAGTTTCTTTAGTGCATATTTACCATGGTATCTTATGCTCGGTGGATTGATAATGTTGGTTGCTAGTTTCTTTATATGGAAAGATACATTTTTAGGAATATTGCTAATAGCTTTTTGGTTACCATTTGAGAGATTAGGTGCTTATGAATTTGGTGAGATGACAATTCGCCTAAGCCAGGTTTTTTTGGTTATAACTTTGTTTTGGTGGGTATTCAGATTAATATCTAGAGGAACTTTTAAATTTGCTAAGAATCCAATTATAATCCCATTGATTTTATTTTTATTAGTTGGAGTTTTTAGTTTACCTACTACATTAAACTTAGAAAGATCTTTGACTGTATATTTGTTTATTTTATTTACAGTGGTTCTATCGTTCTTAATTCCTAATTTAGTTATAACTACAAAGCAGTTAAAAAAAATTGTAATTGTAATTGTATTAAGTTTTGTCTTGGTTTCTGGATTTGGACTTTTTCAATTTGCCGGGGATATGCTTGGTTTACCGATGGAAGTAACAGGCCTTAGAGAATTATATACTAAAGATATTTTAGGATTTACAAGAGTACAATCAACGGCTTATGAGCCATTGTATTTCGCAAATTATTTATTATTGCCAATTGCATTAATATTTGCTTTTCTTTTATCAGGAAAAGGATTATTCAAGATTAGTTGGTGGGTAATGTTGTTAGGTTTAGGATTAGTTAACTTAATATTAACAGTTTCGCGTGGAGGTTATTTAGCAATGTTTGCGACTCTAGCTTTTATATCTTTATTTTATTTGAAAAAGATATTGACTATAAAAAATCTAGTTATATTTTTTATAGTCATAGTCGCTGTTGGTTGGATAGTATCACAGGCTCTAGGAATTGGAGGGGGGTTCCTTACTATGGATAAATTTAGCGAACATATAGCAAATGCTTTTTATGGAGCGTCTTTTGATGAAAGGGTTGATACTTTCACTACTGCTACTCAAGCTTGGCGTGAAAATCCTTGGTTTGGTGTTGGCTTTGGTGGGTTTGGTACATATGCTGCAGAACATCCATATTATATGCCAAAAGATGGTTGGAGGATTGTTAATAATCAATTCATTGAAATCTTAGCAGAGAACGGAATAATTGGTTTAATAATATTTTTAAGTATCCTTGGTATTTTAATAGTACGTTCAATAAAAGCAATAAAGATCTCGAAGAACTTTTACACTAAATCAATAATGATTTCTTTGTTAGCTGTACTGATTGGTATTATTGCTCAGTATCAAACTTTTTCTACTTTATATATTATGCACATTTGGTTTGTGATAGGATTAATGATAGCTGTACAGAATATAATTATTTTTAATAAAGAAGAAATAGTTAATAAATAAAAAACATCCTAAATATATTTTGGGATGTTTTATGTCCGATTATTCATCTTCCGGGTACTTTCGGTTTTAAGGTTTTACCTTTACGATATTTTGGCATCAGCATGCGTATGCGATTTCGCTGAATATAAGTTTTGCGATACTGTACCATTTGTTGAGCAATATTTCTATAGCCTGGTCTCATTTTTTTCTCCAATCTAGGCTAAAAGTATACTAAAAAGATCATATAATATATATTTATTTTTGTCAAAAGTATTTTTTCTTTTTTTAAGTTGATGTGATAAACTAGCAATATGTTAGATATAATATTATTAGCAATATTTACTGTTTTTTTCGCTTGGGTAGCTTGGTGGAAAATATATTTAAGTACTGAGAGAATCAGTTTTTATGATGAGGAAGAAAAAGAAATAAAATTGAATAGAGGAAATATTTGGGTGAGCGTTGTTACCAAGACCCAAGAAGTTTCATATAATTAAATTTTTATAAAAAGAAGCCGCCTACTAATTACTGTGTGTAATTTTTTATAGGCGGCTTTTGGCGGTTCTAGAGCAGAGGTGAAGCTTGGTTTGGACAGGATCCATCTTCTTTTCTAGATAGTTGAGTGTTGTGTGCATTAGCATCCCCTCTATGCAGACTGGTTTTGGGTTTAAGATGTTTTACAAGTTTTGCATTAACAATTGAAAACCTGCTATCCATCCTTGGAATAATTTCTTGCATTTCAATAAGCTCGTCCATTTGAATTACTACTGTCTTTTTATAAGGACAGTAAATTTCCAGTACAAGTATATCAAAACGCATTTCCAGTGAGGCAACCATGCCAAAAATCCATTTTTTATTTTTGATGAGGATTTTGGCTAGAAAAAGTCCGTTCCCATCAGAAACCCAAAAGCTTGGATTTAGACGATCGTCTTCTGATTTAAACGGGTTTTCTTGGAGAAATTGGCCAAAATGTCGCACTTCTCCTTTTGGAGAGACATACTGCATAAATGCACGTATTTTTTCCAAAAAAAGCTGGAAGATCTGAGTATTGCTCATGTTAAAACACCTCCTTTCAAAGAGCTTGTTTTGGTTTTTATTTTATTTCCGATATTAATTATATTGGTTTTATTAATACTGTCAAGGTGATCATTTTAGGTCTTGACAAAAAGCAACTATTAAGGTGACTAAAGACACCCTACCAGATTTACCCTTCATTTCATCACTCTTCGTGACTTCCATAGTAATCAGGGAAATAATTCCCACTACTGCCAGCAGAATTGCAAACACCATACTTTGCATTATTTCCTCCTCTTGAGGTTTCTTGGGTTTTGGTTATTTATCAATATTTATTTTTTGTCAAAAGTATTTTTTCTTTTTTTAAGTTGATGTGATAAACTAGAAATATGTTAGATATAATATTATTAGTAATATTTACTGTTTTTTTCGCTTGGGTAGCTTGGTGGAAAATAGATTGGGCAATTGTCCTAGTTATATTATTCGTACCAACATATTTGTTGCGTTTTGAATTATTTTCTATTCCGATGACAATTCTAGAAATTATGGTCTTGGTTGTTTTTGTTATTTGGATAGTAAAAGCATTATTCCTAAATAAAGAAAGTTGGAATGATCGTTGTAAGAATATTTGGTGGCCATGGCAGTGGTTGACTGTATTATTTGTTTTGGTAGGAATAATTGCAGTAATAATATCTCCAGATACTAGACAGGCTTTAGGTTTGTGGAAGGCATACATTTTGGAGCCAGTTATATTTTTTGTTATTTTTGTAAATGTTATAAAAACAAAAAAACATATTCATTCTATCCTATGGGCACTTGGAGCTTTAACCGTATTAGTGGGATATGTGACAATGTTGCAGTATTTAAATATCATATCCATTCCTGGTGATTATGGATTAGAGATTCCTAAGCGAGCTACATCTTTTTTTCCTTTTCCCACGGCGGTTGGTAAGTTGATTGGTCCAATAGTAGCTTTGTTTATTGGTATATGGATGGTTAATAGTAAATTATTTATTAAGTCTCTTTGGGAATTTGTAAAAAATAATTTATTTTTAGCCGGGGGCGTTCTATTTGGAATGATGGGTCTTATTTTTTCTTTTTCGCGTGGAGCATTGCTGGGAGTTTTGGTGGCAATATTATTTATAAGTTTTTTTTCAAAATGGAAAAAATGGATTTTGCTAAGTATAGGATTATTGATAATAGTCTCCTTATTAATTACACCAATTCGAAATAACGTAACAGACGTTTTTAATGCTAAGGATACTTCCACTGATGTTAGATTGGTTATGTGGAAAGGAGCGGTAAGAATAATTGAAGATAATCCAATATTAGGAACGGGGTTGGCAAGTTTTCCAATAGTTTATGAGGATTACAAAGAAGCTTCTCATGTAGAATATTTTCCTAATCCTGATCATTTTATATTAAGTATCTGGATAGAAATGGGGCTTGCTGGATTAATATTATTTAGTTGGATTATTATTAAATATTTTAGATCTCTTTGTTTGGTTCTTAAAAATAATAAACCATTAGCTGTTGGATTAATGGCAGCAATGATAGCATTATTAATTCACGGTTTTTTTGATACACCATATTTTAAGAATGACTTAGCGATAATATTTTGGGTGCTGATAGGCTTGACCGTTGTATTAAAAAGACAAAGTCAAGAAGTAACAAAATAAAAACCCCTATCTTAATCAATAAGGGTTTGTTTTTGGTTATAAATATTTGTAGCTAGGCGGAATAATCACATTATTATTCTTATCAAGGATAATTTTTTTTCTCACTATCAAATCTGTAACATATGGTTGGAATTTGTGCTCCATCGCGTTTATTCTAGCACCTAACGTATCAGGAGTATCATCACCTTTGATTTCTATTGGATATCTAAAGAATATAGGTCCGCGATCATATTCTTCTGAAACGAAATGCATAGTAACCGCTGTTTGTGGGCCATGAATTGTCATCAGCAAAAAAGCCTTTTTAAAAAATAATTAAAAAAATCCACTTCGTTTTATTGAAGCGGATTTCAAATAAACAGCATTAGCTATGAAATTGATTGCAGTCTGAGTATCCTTAGCATGATTGTTTTGTCCATTTGTTGTGCACCAATTGTCATGGTGCCGTCATTATCCTTGCGAACAAATGGATTATTGCCGTTTGTAAGTCCTACGAAATCAACTTTGAGACTTGGTGGTCTGCCACTACTTGTTGTGTAATCCCCAAGCGCATCTTCTCTGGTAATTGTGATTGTCGTATCTGGAATATTAATTACCAGCGATTCTCCATCAGAGTGCCAATTTAATAGCTCGTGTTCTCCTTCGGGAACATCATAATAGTTCATATTGCATCCCTCCGTGTTAGCAATATTATTATTGCGTTATTATATTAATATTAGTTGAATAGTATTTTGGTGTCAATAAAAAACCTCTGTAAAAAATTACAGAGGTGAGGTAGACGAATTTATCAATTATGTACCAATGTCAGGTACACCAAAGAATAAATTAATTAAACTTATCAACTAAGTCTAACAAACGGATTATGGCCCGTATTTTCCAGAACTACTGTCGCTAAATGCTCTTCTGCCTTGCCCTGTAGCCATTGGGAAATACCATAGGCCTTTTGCAGCCCTTTCATCCGCTGCTTGATCACATAATTATCCGGTGAAACAGGAACAAGTTTCAATCCAGTTATTTTAACAAAGCTACGCATGACTTTTATCATAGCCCGTAACCGCTTTTTAAAGCGTGGGTCTTTTTCCTGCCAGCCATCCAATTCATCCATTATATCTAAACGAATGTCTTTTGAGTTGCCTTGGTATACCAATACCATGATAAAACCAGCATGGCACCACCGATAAAGCTTTATATCTTTCGCAGTAAAAAATCCAGGTATACTGGACTGTCCCATATCTGTCCTAGTAAGCTTTCGAGTGGGAAATTCTGGTATTTGTTTCAAACGAGACATGACGCTTCTATCTGGTGATTCAAATTTGGTCAGGATTGCCTGAATTTGATAATTTCGTGCAACTACAAAGTCTTTCATTCAACTAACCTCCGTTTTTATAAATCTTAATGAGCAGTATATTATCTTAAATTATTAGTTAATAATTGTCAAATAAAAAACTTTGTAAAAAATTACAGAGATGAGGTAGATAAACTTATGATGCACTCCATGCTTCCCATTAAGGCCTGTATACCGAGATTACGAAAACCAGATCCACCGTCATTGCTTGAACCGGATGCAAGGATTAATAGTTTAGGTTTTTTTGCCATTATTTCCTCCTAGATATTATTAAAGATCAATTATACTATCTTGTCACGCAGATCCATTAATGTCAATAAAACCTTTACAAAATGGTTAAAATGTGCTATTATTACTTTGTAAATGAGTAACAAAAAACAAAAATAAAAACCATTAAATATGAATAGTAAAATAACGAAAAAGTTATTTGTTTTTGGCACCATTGCCATAATGATGGTGGTTTTTTTGTCTACTCAAGTTCATGCTGTATCTCAAGCAGAAGTTAAGCAAGGCCAGATATTGGATCAAGGAATCATAAATTCAGAAAGTGAATATCTATCCCCTATTTATGAAGCAGAGTTTGAATTTAATATTATTGGTTTTTCTTGGCAGGGGCAAGAGGGAGTGGATTTTTCTTTAAGATATTATAATGATAATGATTGGAGTAAATGGTATATCCCAGAATCAGCTGATAGTACCGAAAGAGATGGATGGCATTATGGCGCTGAGCCAATTATAGCGAATCAAGGAATAAAATTTCAATACAAATTAGAAGATACTAGACAAGTAGATTTGATTAAAGTTATTTATTTAGATTCGATAAATAATAAAAAAGCAGAATGGAATATATTTGATTGGTTATTTGAGAAAGTCAGTGCAGCAACTACTGTTGATATTATAAATAGAGCTGGCTGGGGAGCAGATGAGGATTGGCGATTTGATAGTGAAGGGACTGAGGATTGGCCCACTGAATATCAATGGCCTGAAAAAATTATTCTGCACCATACAGCTGGAGATGCAGGTACAAATAATCCGGAAGCAACAATAAGAGGAATATATTATTGGCATGCCGTGATCTCGGGGTGGGGTGATATTGGTTATAATTATTTGATAGATCAATCGGGTAAAATTTATGAAGGGCGGGCTGGAGGGGATGGAGTTATTGGAGCCCATGCATATCGAAGTTCTACTTGTGCGGCGCTCAGATTTGGCGATGAATTCGGTGAAGCTAGTTTTAATAATGGTACAGTTGGTATTTCTATATTAGGAGATTATGAAAGTGGATTAGTATTAAATCCAGTTGTTAAACAGGCTCTAATCGATTTGATTGGTGTAAAATCAGCTGAGTTTGGCATTGATCCTTCTGGTGAAGGTCATTTTGTTGATGATGTTTATCCTAATATTGTTGGTCATAAAGATGTTGATTGTACTAACTGTCCGGGTGCAAATTTATATAGCCAAATGTCAGATATTCGGAGTGGAGCAAAATTAGTTTATGATTCTCTTGGTGGTTCACAAAAGGAAATAGTTAAGGCCACATTGATAAATCAGAGCGAAGACCCTATACAAGTAATGACTGGACAAGAAAAAGAAGTTTGGGTTGATTTTAGGAATGATGGTAATGTAACTTGGCGTAATTATGGTAGTGGAGCTTTGGCTGTTGTACCAAAAAATATTTCATCAAATTTTTATGTTGCTGCTTGGGAGTCGCCGGCTATAGTAGCTAGTTTGGCTACGGCCAATGTAGCGCCAGGTGAAGTGGGAAGGTTTATATTTACTATACAGGGACCAACAGATCAGTTAGAATTATCAGAAGAATTTGAATTAACGGTAAATGGTGAGAGTATCTTAGCTAGTAATTTTACGCTGACAGCGCAGGTAGGTGGTTTTCAATATGCAACTGTTTTAGATAATCAAGAAATCCGTCCAGCAACATTTACTAGTGCTGGGCAGACAGTAACATTACAATTTACCAATCGTGGTACTCAAACATGGTCCCAGGGGCAGGTTAAATTAAATATCTATGATCTAGGTGATAAAGTAAGTATGTTTTATGATAAAAGTTGGGCTGATAAATATGGACAAATTGATTTTACAGAAGCAGAAGTTAAATCAGGTGAATTAGCCACTTTTACATTTAAATTTAAAAGTCCATCTTTCCCAGGTTTATTTTTAAATGTTTATCGTTTGACTGGTATTGATAATTTTATTCAACCACATGATTATTCTATAACGCGGGTTGATTCTATGTTTAAATCTGAACTTGTTTCATATAGTATTCCGCCAGCTATAATGTATAATTGGAATTTACCAATAACAATTAAATATAAAAATACTGGAGTGGCAACGTGGGATAAGAATATGAATTTAAGACTAGATGATCTTGGTGGTGCAGTTAGTCGTTTTTATGATAAAAGTTGGCCTAGTAGCCATGTAGCTACATATATGACGGAATCAACTGTTAAGCCAGGTAGTGTAGGGACTTTTAGTTTTCGTCTTAAGGGTCCAGGCGAGCCTGGGCTATTCCTGAATACTTTTTATCTTGAATATCCACGAGCCGATGTTGAGGGAGGAGAATTTTATTTAATAACAAGAGTAGATAAATAGACTAATAGTAAAATAAAACAAAAAACGCTTCAATTTAAGAGGCGTTTTTTATATATAAAATTTATTTATATTTTATTATTTTGAAGTATGGGGTATTGACAAATCTAATCTTTTTTGATATTATGTTTAGTTAAAAAAGAGTCCTTTAATTTTTTAGGAGACATGTAATGAACAAGGTTTTTCGTTCTGAAATCAAGGCCTTCTATGAATTAGTTAAGGACTTGAAAACAATAGATGGCGCTGTTAAATTTCTTATGAATAGAATTTTAGCTGATACGAGTCATCAGACTGATTTTGAAAATAAAATTATCATGATGATGGCCAGAAAAACTCCGGACAAATGGTCGCCTGAATTGGCAACAGAGTTTATGAATCAAATTGGGTTGCTGTTATGGATTTTGGGACCCGTCTGGGTGTCCAATGGAGAATCACTTCCAAAAATAACCCTAACTCAATTTAAGGAAGCCATTACGAATGAGCCTGCCAATGATTGGGATGAATTTTATTCTGAATTTGGGAAACACGATCCTTTGTGGCAAAGTATTATTGATGATAAGTTAGCCGCACTCAAGATGAACACTTCTCGTATTATTGTGGGAAGAATTGCCAGGATTTTTATGGTTAACTTACCCGATCATGCCGTTACTCACTAAAAATTAAAACTTCAACCGACGCTCGACCTTAAAAAAGTTGAGCGTTTTTTATATATAATATTTATTTGTATTTTACATCGTTTTTAATCATTTTTACAATTTCAGGAAATTCAGATATGACGAAGTGATCCTTGATATGATTATAAATAATAATGTTAGCTTGTTTTCACTTATTTAGTGGTTTCTAGTTTAGATAGTCAACAAAGACCTTATTTTCTTTTTGTAATTATGGTTGCTATTGTTTATGCTTTTGCATGATAAAAAGAATCCGGATCAGCTAAAGTGGGAGTTTATTTAGGAATTTGGTTATATAAGACTTGTTCATTTAGAAAGTTATTTAAATTTATCAAATAACTCTTCAACTTCGTTCAGTGTAATAAAAAACTGGTAACTAACGCAATGTCATTAGTTACCAGAATATGGATAGATGTTTTTAGGACAACTCTACTTCCTTGCCACTGCTATCCCATAGAGTGAAAATATCATCATCTGAACTATTTTCTATTAGTCCTTTGGTGAATTGTTCAGCGGGGAGTTGTTTGTAGAAGTCTGCTACAATTTCAAGTTCGCCGTCCCTCATGTCTTCATGTATAATTCTGAACTTTCCCTCAGGAGCTACAAAATCATCAGTTGTAATTTGTCCGTGTTTATTTGGCATTGTAAATACCTTTCTTTTGGTAGTTTCAAACAACTATACAATATATATGTATATCATGTATTAGATATTTTGTCAAGATCTATAAAAAAGCTGAGCGTTTTTTTATATTTAACGATTATTTATTTTTTACATCGTTTTTGATCATCGTTACAATTTCAGGAAACTTTAATATGACGAAGTGGCCCTTGATATGATTATAAATAATGATGTTAGCTTGTTTTAATTTGTCTCTATATTTTTTTGCATGTGAGACCGGAACAACGTCATCATTTTTTGAAAAAAGTAAATATAAGTTTTTTGAGTTTTTCTCTAGTAAAGATAAGTCAGATTTTAGTTTGAATCCCCCGACCAAATCTTCAGTCGGTAATGTATTATCGAATGGTGGACAAACTAAATAGGTTGATAATATTTTTTTTGGGAATTTGTTTTCAGATAAATACTTAGCTAAGAAAATACCACCCAAGGACCCACCAATTAAAACAATATTATTTTTTAATTGAGGAAAAAATCTTTCGAAATGGATTTTCCAATCACTATATTGAGCATTATCCTCAAGAGGCATGCGAGGTCTTATAATTTGGAAATTATCACCAAGTTTTATATCTAAATAATCACCACTCCACTTGATTCTATTATTAATTGTTACTTTTCTGGTACGTAAAAATTTTAAATAATTTCTATTATTCTTACAGGTCATTCCTCCATGAACGAGAAATATTTGAGTTTTTTGTTTAGGCATTAGTTGTTTGGTGGACCCTACCGGGCTCGAACCGGTCACCTCTGCGTTGCAAACGCAGCGCTCTACCAAATGAGCTAAGGGCCCTTATTTAATATTAACCAACGGATTCTATAGTATTGCCAAATATCATTCTCATTATTGCGCCTAGCCCGCCGCTCATATATAGAAATGATCCAATAATAATTATTAAGCCAATTAATTTCCAAAATAATCTAGTGCCACCGTCCATACCTAGTTTAGCCTCAGCCCAAGCAATACGTCCAAAATTATTCATAATCCAGTCAGATTTCCACATTATTAGGAAACCTAGCGCGATGAGGATTATCCCAAGTACATATTTCATATCGTATGGGTTAGTTTAATAATTTGATGGTGGGCAACGAGGGAGTCGAACCCCCGACCTTTCGGATGTAAACCGAACGCTCTAACCAGCTGAGCTAGTTGCCCAAAATTGTGTGTAAATATCTTCGTCCTGCTGCAGTTTTTAAGTATAATTCTCTTTTTCTAGAAGATGTTGAAGATGAATATTCTTCTTTATGCACTACTTTAATATTTTTCATTTTTGAGGTAGTTTTTGTTTTACCTCTTCTGTGTTCTAAAATTCTACGTCTCAGATTATTTGTACAGCCTTTATATAATCTACCTTGATCATCACATAATACATATACAGTATACATAACTAAAAAATGATTTATTATTGAGACGCTCCCCGCCCGTACCGAACGGTACGTTCGGGCGGGTAACCTCAGCCAGAGGCTGATCCGGCTATGCCGGAAGCTGAGCTAGTTGCCCTAGATATGATCTTTAATTGCGCCCTAAGGGAGTCGAACCCCTATCTCTGGTTCCGAAGACCAGCATTCTATCCATTGAACTAAAGGCGCATGTTGAAAGGTATGGATAGTTAATTTGATATATAGTGAAAAATATATCTTCAATACTTTAACATATTAGATATAATAAATCAACACATTATTATAGCGTAGTGATCAATTTGTTAGTTTATCATTGAGGGAGTCGTCATATAACTTTGAGCAACTTCTTTTTCTATATATTCTTCGTCGTATAATCTTTTTAGATCTTGGTCAATAGTAAACATTCCTTCGTCTGCACTAGTTTGAATCACTGTTTTAATTTGAGGAACTTTATTTTCTCTAATAAGATTGCTGATGGCTGGAGTATTAATCAATACTTCTCTAGCTGAAATTCTTCCTCCATCTTTTTTTGGTAATAATTGTTGAGAAATAATACCTTTTAGAAATAATGATAATTGTAGTCTTACTTGATTTTGTTGATATGGTGGGAAGACGTCAATAATACGATCAACAGTTTGAGCAGCATTATAAGTATGAAGAGTAGCTAATACCAAGTGTCCGGTTTCTGCTAAAGTTATTGTAGCGGCGATTGTCTCCAAATCTCTCATCTCACCAACAAGAATTACATTAGGATCTTGTCGTAATACATATTTTAGAGCTTGGGCGAAAGAAATCATATCAGTGCCTAATTGTCTTTGAACTATCAAACTTTTCCCACTACCTTTGGGATAAATAAATTCGATGGGATCTTCTAGGGTAATAATGTGATCGCCTCTTTCTTGATTAATTAGATTAATCATAGCGGCTAATGAGGTGGACTTACCACAACCAGTTGGACCAGTGACTAACACAAGCCCTTGTTTTAGCTTCATTAAGTCATGAACGACCTTAGGCATCATTAAATCATCCATCGATGGGATTGATGGTGAAATAATTCTAGCAGCTAAGGCAATGCTATCACGTTCCCAAAAACAATTAACACGAAATCTCGACAAGTCTTTAATTTCATGGGAAAGATCAAGTTCCCTATTAGTAATTAGTAGGTGTTTTTGTTTATCTGAAAGTATTTCATAGATCAAATTTTCTGCTTCATCTTTCTTTAATGGGTTTGTACCATTCATTTCTACGAGTTCTCCATCTATTCTAAATATTGGAGGTCTGTTTACGTTTATATGAATATCAGAGGCCTTTTGTTTTACTGCTGATTCTAATATTTTATCTATTTTTGCCATATTGTTGAATTAAAAAAATATTTAATTTGATCACACTTTAATTTATTTTATATATATTATAATTTTAGCATAATTTTAGCTTTTTGTCAATGTGATAATAATAATTGCAAATAATAAAATGATTGTATATTAAGCAAAGGAGAGTTTTGTTTTTTAGATTGACAAAATCGGTTTTTCGTGGTATTCTAATAATGAAATACATACATTATGAGTAGTTATTTAATCATATTTTTATTAATAATCATTGCAGTTTTAGTTTACTTGATAGTAAGGTTAAAAAAACAAGTCAGAACTATCGAGCTAAATGAGATTAAAAAAATGGAAGGCAGGCGTTCTGGATTTATTTCTATAATAAGTCATCAAATGAGAACTCCTCTTTCAATAATTAAAGGTTTCTTAGAATCATTATCAGATGGTGATTTGGGTGAAATGAAGCCTGAGCAAAAAGATTATGTAGATGATGCATTGAAAATAAATTTAGAAACTATTCTCTTAATTAACGATTACTTATCTGCCGTAAGGTTGGACTCTGAAAAAATAGAAGTTAATCCGTCCAGTGGTAACTTAATAGAGATTAGTAAAGATAGTGTAGATAAATTAAAAATATTAGCCAAAGCATATAATTGTGAGTTAAATTTTGTTGAGCCAGAACAAAATTTAGTTGAAGTAGTGGTTGACAAGATAAAAGTAAAACAAGTTGTAGAAAATATTATTGTAAATGCAATAAAATATACATCTGGCAAAGGAAGCGCAACAATCTCGTTGGAAAATAAAGAAGAGTTTATTATTTTTCACTGTAAAGATACGGGCGTAGGGATACCGTCCGATCAAATAAAAGAATTGTTTACGAAATTTTTTAGAGCAACTAACGTAATTCAAAAAGATACAAAAGGTTCGGGTTTGGGGTTATTTTTTGCAAAAAGTATTATTGAGTCACTTGGTGGAGAAATTTGGGTTGATTCTGTGGAGAACAAAGGAACTACCGTATCATTCAAATTACCTAAATATAAATTAAATAAATAATGAACAATATACCCAAGGTACTTTTAGTAGAAGATGATTTATCTCTAATGAAAATTTATAGCAATAAGCTAAAAATTAGCGGCTTTGATGTATTGTTAGCGACAACTGGAGATGAGGGATTACGGAAGGCACAGGTAGACCAACCAAATATTGTGTTACTTGATCTTATACTACCTGGTATGGATGGTTTTTTAGTACTTGAAGAAATAAAAAAAGATCCACTAACAGAAAATATTCCAGTTGTAATCTTATCAAATTTGGGACAACCTGCAGATATTGAGCGAGGAAAAAGATTAGGAGCGATAGATTATTTAGTTAAATCAGATGTTAGTCTATTAGATTTGGTAGCCAAAGTAAAAAAGTATATTATCTAAATAAAATTGATTAATGGCAATTGATTATAAACAATTATCTTTAATATTAACTGAGTCTGGCTTGTTAACTCAAGAACAGATTGACTCAGCTAAGAAACAAGCACAGGACAATGAGATCCCTCTAGAGAGGGTATTACTTGATAGTGAATTCATTTCTGACGAAAATTTAGGTCAGGTGATTTCTGATATTTACGAAGTACCTTTTGTTAGTTTGAAAAAGAAAAGTATTGAAGATTCTGTTTTAAAAATAATTCCAGAGCTTGTTGCAAAACGTCAAAAGGCTATAGCTTTTGAACGAGGATTGAGTGGTATCAAAGTTGCAATGTCCGACCCTGATAATAATGAGTTTGTAAATTTCCTGACAAAAAAAACAGGAGAAAAAATAAATATATATTATTCTACTGAAGATGACATTAGAGAAACGGCGGCTAATTATCGACAGGGTATCAAAGAAGAATTTGATGATATTATTAGACAAAACGTTGAAGAAGTACAGCACAAAGCAGAGGCAGATAGAGAATTACCAGTTACTAAGATTGTGGATACGATTTTAGATTATGCTTATGATAATAAAGCGTCAGATATTCATATTGAGCCGCATGATAAAGAGGTAATAGTTAGATTTAGAATTGATGGTATTTTACATGATGCTGTAAAATTACCTATAGATATTCATTCTTTTGTAGTTACTAGATTAAAAATATTATCAAAATTGCGAACTGACGAACATCGTTCTGCTCAAGACGGTCGTTTGGAATTTTTGATTGATGACGGTAAAGTGGATGTACGTATTTCTATTGTGCCAGTATCTGACGGTGAGAAAATTGTAATGAGATTATTATCAGAAAAATCAAGGCAGTATAATTTAGTAGAGTTAGGATTAGAGGGAGAAGATTTAGAAAAAGTAACAAAAGGTTTTAAGAAGCCTCATGGCATGGTATTAGCTACTGGACCAACTGGATCTGGTAAAACTACGACCTTGTATTCAATTCTAAAATTATTAAATTCAAGAGAAGTCAATATTGCGACTATTGAAGATCCAGTAGAATATGATGTTGAAGGTATTAATCAGATTCAGGTTAATTCAAAAACAAATTTAACTTTTGCAAATGGTCTGAAATCAATTTTAAGACAAGATCCCGACATTGTAATGGTGGGAGAAATTAGAGATGAGGAGACTGCAGGCATTGCGATAAATGCGGCAATGACCGGGCATCTTGTATTATCTACTCTTCATACAAATGATGCACCGACTACCCTACCAAGATTATTGGACATGAAAATTGAACCATTCTTAATTGCCTCCACTATAAATATTGCAATTGCTCAACGATTGATTAGAAAAATTCATCAAGGTTGTATGGAAAGCTTTACTCCTGAAGAAAGTGAAAAAGAAAATATTAAAAATGTGATTGGTGAGGAGAAATGGCGACAGCATAAAATGGACAAGACTGGTTTGCGTTTGTATCGTGGCAAGGGTTGTAAGTTGTGTAATCACACTGGCTTCGAAGGGAGAATTGGTATATTTGAAATATTGGAAATGAATGAAAAAATTAAAAGTTTAATAATGAAACAAGCTAATAGTGACGAGATAAGAAAACAAGCTATTGAAGATGGTATGACGAGCATGTTTGATGACGGTATAAAAAAAGTACTAAGAGGAGCAACTACCATGGAAGAATTATTAAGGGTAACACAAAATTAAAAATTTTATATAAATATGGAGTTTCAATATATTGCCACTACGAAGGAAGGTAAGTTAAAAAATGGTGTTGTTGACACCTCTTCAAAAGAGAAAGCACATGAATACTTACAACAAAAAGGTTTAAAGGTTGTTTCTATTCATAACAAAGGAAAGCACAAAAATAAACGTGCTAATTTTTTGGATGCTAATATTGGTAAGGGTAAAGCAACTTTAATGGATAAAGTAATAATTGCCAGACATCTTGCTGTCATGCTACGTGCAGGATTACCATTGGTTGAAGCATTAAAAGCTATTGAAGAACAGTCTACATCTAATAAAATTAAAATAATAATTAGTAAAGTAAGAGCTGATGTAAGTGGTGGTAATAATTTAGCATCAAGTTTAACTAAATTTCCAAAAGTTTTTTCGGGAATCTTTATTGGAATGGTAAAAGTGGGAGAAGCAAGTGGAACTCTAGAAAGAAATCTTGAATATGTAGCCGGTGAATTAGAAAAAGATTATGAGTTAACTAGAAAGGTAAAATCAGCATTGTTATATCCGATAATAGTAATAACCGCGACATTTATTTTAGGTATTGGTTTAACAATATTTATTTTACCAAAAATTGTTGATATGTTTGATACTTTTAAACTGGAGCTTCCAATAACAACAAAGATTTTTTTAGGAGTCGCTACCTTTTTAGTAGATTATGGAATATATGTATTAATTTTTGTTATTTTATCAGTAATAGTAGTTAGAGTGCTGATGAAGTTAGAAAAAACAAAAAAATATTTTCATCGGTTATATTTAAAAATTCCTGTAGCAAAAGCAATAGTAAGGAATTTAAATTTAGCAAGAATGACTAGATCATTATCAATATTATTAAAAAGCGGAGTAACAATTAATGACAGTCTAGAAATTGCCGTTGTCGCTGTAGAGAATACGGAATTTAAAGATATTTTGAATAATTCATTAAAGGGAGTAAAGAGAGGTCAGCCATTAGCAGTGACGATGGGAAGTCGACCAGAAATTATCCCATCTATGGTAAATAAAATGATTGCGATTGGAGAAAAAACTGGTAAATTAGAGGAAAGTTTATTTTATCTAGCAGATTTTTATGAAGAAGAAGTAAATAATGCTACTAAAAATCTAGCGACTGTTATAGAGCCTATATTATTAATATTTATTGGTTTAGTTCTTGGATTTTTATCAGTTGCTATTATTTCACCAATATATCAATTCACTGGGTCGTTACAGAGATAAGCTTATGATTAGAGTTTGGAGGCAAGTAAAAGGTTTTACTTTGATAGAGGTATTATTAATACTGGCTATTTTAGGTTTGATAGGTGGTCTAGCTATCCCCTTCTATCAGTCATTCCAAGTAACAAGTGAGCTTGAAAATACAACCAAAGAAATTACTCAAACAATTCGACGGGCGCAAATTACTGCTATGTCATCAGAAGGTTTGTCTGACCATGGTATTCATTTTGCAGGCCAACAATATATTTTGTTTAGAGGAGCTATATATAATCCAGCAGATATATATAATGAGTCTTTTGATTTATCGCCATCTCTTTCAGTGTCTACGGGAGGGAATGATGATATTATATTTTCTTCTGTATCGGGATTGCCGAATGTAGAAGCTACTATAACAATTAATACAAATAATGGACGAAGTAATAGTATTACAATTAATGGATTAGGAGTGCCCAATGTTAATTAATAGATATAATAATAAAGGATTTAGTGTAATAGAATTAATGATTGCTATGACAGTTTTTATTATGGTTGTATCAGGGATTATGTTTTTGGTTTTGGATGCTCAGTCGGCCAATAGACAGGGAGCGGAAAGAACAAAGGCATCATTAATTTCACAGCAAGGAATAGAGGCAACTTATAGTATAGCTAATCAAGGATGGAAAAATTTAGTAGACGGCACTTATGGTATAGATGACACTGGTATGATTTGGGAATGGTTGGGAAATTCTAATGTGATTGATTTTTTTACGAGACAAATTATAATTGATTCTGTTTATAGAGATATTAATGGTGATATTGTAGAAACTGGTGGGTCTATAGACTTTGATTCTAAAAAAGTTACAGTTAAAACTATTTGGGATTTTACTACTGCTCGTCCTTCAGAAGTGACCGTTGAATCAATACTAACAAATTGGCATAGTACAAAATGGAAATATACTACTCAAATAGAATTCAATCAGGGAACATTGAATAATGTAGCAATTACATCATCTGATGACGGAGAAATAGTATTAGGACAATCTTCAGTGGCTAGTTTTTTCAATTCCCCCTTCGATGTTCCAGCTAACTACACTTACAACCTATCCGATATAGAAGTGTCTTCATCACAAGCCAGTTTGGTAAATCAAGGTGCTACCGTAACAGGAGGCACTATTAATTCAAGTTTTGATTCTACGCTTAACCCTTGGTCATATAATGATTGGGATCAAAATGGTGGTGAAGCAAATGTAGATGGCTATTGGGATGGTAATCCCGATGGTCATGCTCATATTAATATCCCAAGCGATAAAAGAGATGAAGTAGGCGGATATTTTGAACAATCATTTCAAGTAACAGATAACAATCCAGATATTGGCACTTTGGATTTTGATTATAGTATAATAACTTTTGACTCATCATTTAATCCAAGTAATGATAGTTTTGAAATATTTGCATTTTTAGATACTGTCTCTGGAGAACCAACTCCCGGTACAGAAATATGGTCTTCAGGGCAAATTAGTGGAATTTCACCCTATGCTTCTGTAAATTTGGATATTAGTTCTGATATTGCTGTCGCTGGAACATATTATGTTAAGTTGGTCGTTTGGATAACTACGGGTACTCAGAACAAAGGTCCTTTTGATGTTGGTTTTGATGAAGCAATAGTTTATTGGGAAAAGACAGGAAGTGGTGGAAGTTATCCAACAACTAATCCAACGATTAAACCAACCAACTCTTTCGCTTCAGTAGATATTGATACTTGGACTGGTTTTCAAGAAACGGCCATAAAAAATGGCGGTGAGATATATTATCAACTTTCAGATGACGATGGATCCACTTGGCAGTATTGGAACGGTTCTTCATGGGCCATAGTCGCTGGGGTTACTGATTACAATATTGCTACGGTAGTTAATACTAATATCCCTACTTTCCCAGCCACTACTCAACAACTAATGTTTAAGGCTTTTTTATCTTCTGATGGGACGCAGTTGGTTGGGTTGAATAATGTGATGGTAGAATATACTGTAATCGGTGGCACTGGATATTTCATGACCGGTACATTTGAATCGTCAAATTATGATACGGGAGTTATTGATACAGTTTATAATTATATAGATTGGTCTGCTGATATACCGATTGGTACTCAACTTCAATGGCAGATAAGGACAGCTGATATTGAAGTTAATCTTATTACTGCCACTTGGGTTGGTTCTGATGGCACGGGCGTTACATTTTATTCAACTATAGGAGAAATAATTGAGGTAGACCCTCTGGCATCTGGTGTAAGATGGATCCAATGCAAAGCTTATTTAAATGGGGATAGTGTAGTTACACCAATCATTAATGATATTACAATCGACTATGAAGATTAAACAACAACAAGGAATTACGATGATCGAAACACTAGTCTATCTAGCCTTAGTTTCTGGTATTTTATTGGCAGCGACTAGTTTCGCTTGGAATATTATTAATAATCGCACTAAAGCATTTTCTATTCAGGAGGTTGAGCAAAATGGTCGTTTCATAACACAGAAAATTGCTGGAGTGATTAAGGAAGCAAATGCTATTACTTTTCCTCTTGTTGGTAATACTGCCAGTAATTTAGATCTTGAAATGAATGATGGTGGTACACAAACTATTTCTATTAATCTTAATGGAGATGATCTGGAGTGGCAGGAAGATGCGGGACCAACAGTTTTATTAAATTCTAATCAAGTCAGGATTACTAGTATGGATTTTGTTAATATGTCTTCCACAAATAATCGCACTCAGAATATAAAATTAGTAATGATCATAGAACATGTTAATCCGGCTGGTCGTACGGAGTATGAGTTTACAGAAGATTTTGAAACAACAATAGAATTAAGAGATCAATAATTATGATGAAATTAATTATTAATAATCAGAGTGGATATATTGCTTTAATCGCTGTTTTGATAATAGTGGTTGTCACTTTAAGTATAGGACTTAGTCTTAATAGTCTTAGTATTGGAGAAACACAAAATGGGTTGATCATACAACAGTCTATACAAAGTCAGGCCGTTGCAGAAAGTTGTTTACATGAGGCATATTGGCAATTACGACAAGATAGTGGGTATACAAGTGGTAGTTTGAATATTGGCCAAGGCTCGTGTACTATTACTGTAATGCCATCTAGTCCTGATTACATTATTACTTCCGAAGCAAATGTAAATGAGGTTATTAGCAAATATGAAAGTAATATCACAATTAATGGTAATAATATCACAGTTAATAGTTGGGAAAGATTAACAAACTGATTTTTTAAATAATGCAAATTTTATCTAAACATGCCTTGGGTCTTGATATCTCTGATAATTCTATAGAGCTTCTTGAGTTAAAAAAAATTTGGGGTAAAGAGACAGTTGAGGCATACGCAAGAAAGAAATTAGAAAGTGGAATCGTTGAAAGAGGTCGTATAATAAATAAATCAAAATTAATTTCTGCTTTAGAGGAAGCTTATGCTCAGGCCAAACCATCTGGCTTCAAAACAAAAGAGGTTATTTTAGCAATTCCCGAAATAACAAGTTTTTTACATGTTTTTAAAATGCCTTCCGTTATATCAATAGAAAATATTAAAGAGTCTGTACAGTACGAAGCGGAAGAAACTATTCCTATAACTTTTGATCAAACTTATCATGATTATCAAATTATTTATAAAGACAATAATAATCAAGATGTTCTGTATGTGGCTGCTTGGAAAAAAATTATTGATGATTACAAAGAAGTAATTACTAAAGCAGGGCTGAAACCTATAATTATTGAAGCCGAAAGCATGGCATTAGCCCGTGCATTTATAACCAAGAAGCTAGAAAATCATCTGGCTATTGTTGATCTTGGCGCAAAAACATCGATTATTACCGTATATGATAATAATGGGATAAGATATTCTAATAATATTTCTATTGGTGGATCAGATTTAACTAACAAAATTTCTAAAGAATTAGGAGTGACAATTCAAGAAGCAGCCCGCTTAAAAAGAGTTAATAGTATTTTAGGTACTAATATTAATGGTAAAAATATTGATTTGAAGTCTATCGCTACTAAAATAACTTCGGAAATAAAAAAATCAATAAATTATCATCAAAAAAATACAGGCGATATTGTAGATAAGGTGGTAGTTTGTGGAGGCACAAGTATGATGAAAGATTTGATTAAATTATTTAATGAAGAATTATCGATTGAAACAGTCCCTGGTAATCCATTAGAAAATATAAATAGTAAAGGTGTTTTTGGAGATCAATCCCCTGTCTTATTTTCTACTGTGGTAGGTTTGGCAAAAAGAGGTATCGGAGTAGAATCTATTCACCAAGGTCTAAATTTATTAGAAAGTAGTAAGGATCATAAAAATATTCACGAGAGTAGTTTTGCGACTAAAGATGAAATTAAGAAAGAAGGTAAATTAAACACAAAAAAAATATTTAAAAATAAACGAATGATGAAATTATTAGGAGTGTTTATTTTATTAATAGTTTCTTTTTTAATTATATTAATGTTAAGTAGCGGAAAAGAAGAGCCATTATTCAATTTTATTGAAAGTAGTAATCCATCTGGTCAAGTAGATTATTAACTTTGTAAGTGGTTTGTTTTGTGTTATAATAAATTATATATAATAACTTAATAACTAGGTAAAAATATGAAATCAAATAAGATCTCTCAAAAAAAAGGTTTTACCTTGCTAGAATTACTAGTTGTGATTGGCATTATCGGTATATTAGCCGCTATTGTTATTGTAGCTATTAATCCTGCAAGACAGTTCGCTCAAGCTAGAAATGCGCAACGATGGAATGATGTAAATGCAACTCTTAATGCTGTACATCAATATGCAGTGGATAATAATGGTAATATTCCAGACGGGATAGATTCTATTAATACTTCATTCCAAGTATTAGGTACAGCTGCTTCAGGTTGTGATGGAACTTGTGGAGTGTTAACTACAGTAGCAGCTTGCGTAGATCTAACATCAGTTTTGGTTGATGATTATATAGTTGGTATACCAAAAGATCCAAATGCTACGGACGCAAATACTGATTATTACATTCAAAGAGAAGGAGGTTCTGGACGAGTTACGGTTGGATCATGTGACCCAGAATTAGATACAGTAATTAGTGTAAAACGGTAAATCATAATAAATTTAGTATTATAATCCCACTCTAATCATGAGTGGGATTTTGTTAATAATTATTGCTTGACTAAATAGTCTTTGGTTGATAATATATTTGCGGTAAGTGTCCTTTAATATCTTTTTAATGTCTAAGGAGGTGAAGATAATGAGCACAAGTACTTGTGAGCATTACCAACATTTAATTAAGTTTATCAGAGATAAACTTGAAAAAAAGAAAGAATCAACAAATGAGTTGCGACGGGTAAAACATGAGGATGAAAGACCAATGTATGGTCTGAGATACACGTCGTTTGGTACGCAACTAGAAAGAACGATGTTCGTCGATGGATTAGTTGAGGAAATTAATAAAGTCGACGAGTTTCTTCATTTGGTTGCTGGACGTCATCACGAAAGGCATAAAGAATTAGTAAGTTTATTGGTTGAGCAGTTCGAAATAGAAAACGAACTTGAAACCAAAAAACCAAAGTTTGCTGCTGGTTTTCTCCACGAGCAAAATTCCAGATTGCGTCTTGATGAAATTAAATCAAGGATTGAGGTGATAATTAGTGACAAGGAAGTTGATTAAGCAGAGGCATAAATGTTCATGCTATTAAAATCCCAGAGAAAAAACTTTGGGATTTTTTATTTTACTAATTATGTTGTATAATTAAATTATAGTTTGATTGTACTTTTAATAATTTTCAACTTGGCGGTACTGATGATGAATTTCGTCACAGATATGCGCTTCGGGCATTTGTACTGACTGTCAAATATGATACTGTAATTGCTGATTATTTTAAATTTGGAAAGCCAGAATAAGCAGTAAATCTCAAATTTATTTGGAGGGATTATGGACGTGGAACTTAAGGAATCTTTGTTGAATGCTCCTGGCAAATGTCCTTGTGGTGAAGAGACCGACTGGAAAAAAAATTACCCATTAGGTTGTTTTCATTGTCTCAAAGAATGCTGTACGAAATGCGGCTCTATTGAAGATAATGTTCTTACATGCAGTAGGTGCCACAAGAAATCATTATTGCCATCTTCTGCACGGGAACCCAGTTCCTAAAATACGAACATATCTTCAAAGAATTATTAAAAATCAATAAAAAAGTGAGCCAATAATTATTAGCTCACTTTATTTTTTTATAATTTTTTTAGAACCAACCGCCTTTGATTGGTTTTTTTCTGAAACTAGCGGTACCATCCTTATCAACTACGAATTCATAAGTTCTGCCTTTCAATTTATGTTCCGATCTCATTTTTTTGTGTTTTGCTTTAGCTTCTTTCATGAGCGGGTAGAATTTTTTCATTTTTTCTTTGTAGGAATAGTATTCTAGTTTACCGTCTTCATCGACGATATCATCTTTAAAATCAATAACCATATATTTTTTGATTAATTATTAATTATTTTAAAATTTAAATCTTTCTCTAATATTTTTTTAACTGTTGGTAAGAATCTTAACTGATCTTTTATGGAGTTAAAAATTTCAAAAGATATTACATTACCAAATAAATTATGTGGAAGTGTTTTGATATATTTAAAGTCTTGCGCATTCTTCACAACATGAAGATCTATATTGTTTTTGTTTGAATACCCGCTCAGATGATTACAACCACTTTTTGATTTATTAATATGTTCAAAAATATAAGCATATTCTTTATCTTGCAATGTAACTTGTTTTTTGAAATGGGCAAGGTCAATACAAAACCCACCAATGTTTTCTACTTTCACTTTAGGAGATACATAGTTATCCGTTGTCATTTCAAGGTATAAATTTTTATAATAACCTTTCCAATGACTAATAATTTTTTTATTAAAATGGTCTTCATGAATGGTAAAGTATCTCGTACCAAATTTTTTATAGAGAATATTAAGTTCCTCTTTGGTAGTATCATCTTTTATATGAGTCATCGAAATTTTTTTGACACAAGATTTTTGTAAAGCTTCCAGAAGACCGATACGATCTTTTGGGCTAAATATTTCAATATATAGAGCAATTTCAGATATATTATATTTTTCTATTTCTGCCAATTTCTTTACCCAGTCTTTTTTATGACGGCCAGTTATACTAACTAAAAGTTTCTTTTTCATATAGATATTATAACAGAAATACTATAGTATTGACATTTATAGCAATATTATATATGGTAATATGAAATCGTTATTTTACAAAGGAGTGCTCATGGCTAAACTAATATTGAAGAGTTTGAAAAGTTGTACCAAAAAAAGACCTCATATTATGATAGTAGGTCGACCAGAATGGCAATCATTGATTAATGATACCGTTGATTCATATTTTGGTCCTTTAGACTCTATCATTGAAACGCCAACCTATTCAGATACAGAGAAGTGGTTGGGTCAATTAGAACCAGATTTGGTAATTATTACCAACTATAAACTAGGCCTTGGTCTTGATTTGAAAAAAATTATTGCCAAAGTACCTGTTTCTAGTATTGTGGTGATGTGTGACAAACATACATTAAATGCTGTTATGGCCACAGGAGTTAATTACACTACTAAAAAAGACATCAAGGATCTATTGCCTATAGTAAAAAGAATACTTGAGGCACAAGGTTATTGATAGATGCCGCGGACAAATAATAAAGTCCGCGGTTTTTTATTTAGCTATTTAATTTTTTCCTACCATTTTTTAAGTTAACAATTATGGTAATTGTTACTAATACGATTAAAGCGCCAACCCACTGCCCAGTGGTTAGAGTTTTATCGTTAATAAAATATTCTAGTATAATTGCACTAACTGGAAACATTAATTCAAAAATCGTTGCTCTAGAGGCTAGTATTTTTTTTAGTCCCCAATAATATATAAATATTGCTGTACCTCCGGTGGTTAGAGCAATTAATATGAACACCCCAATAATTTCCCAGTTAATAGCTTTGAATCCGGAAAATCCTTCATAGTTAGTATTAATACCGGCTGAGTTTAATATTGAAATTATGATAATAATAATTAACATGATTCCGGTTGTAATTGTAAATCTTAAAGAAGTACTAAGACCGTGACTAATCTTTGTAATAGCTTTTTTGGAAAAAACTGTAGAAGAACCAAATGCAAAAGCAGCAATCAAAGCAAGAATTGCGGGAGTAAGCATATTGTTTGCATTCCAATCTACTTTATCAAATCCAAAGGTCAAAAAATAACTACCCAATAAAGCGATGACAGCAAGTAGATAAAATATTTTTTTTGGACGTTCTTTTAGAAAAGTTATTGCTAGGAGGATTGCAAAGATTGGTTGTAGTTTCTGTAATAATAAGACGACAGAAATATTAAGATCGTTATTATGGACGTTAATAATAGCGGCTATAATAGCCATAGTGCCTATTGCCCCACCAAATAGTCCTGTTAATATAAATGCGGTCCAATCTTGCTTATTTAGTTTTTTAATTTCTTCTCGTTTTGTTATTAAAAAATATGATAAAAAAATTGTTGCTACCGCATGTAACATAAAAACAAAGGTAGGTACATCCCACAGACCTAAGTCGGTAATCCAGGGGGTCAATAATATTCCATCTACGGCCCATAATATTGCTGCTATCATTATCGCTAAAGATGCAAATATTGAAATATGTCTAAGTCTCATTTGCTATTAACCTTATTGAATTAGTTGAATACATTATATCAGATACTGTATTTTAGTAAATCTATCTAAACGTGCATTATTTGACAGAATTTATATTGATTTCAGATGTGGTCATATAGTGATCGGAAATTATTGGTTTTTTTAATATTTGATTGCGAACAATTGATACATTGAAATTAGCAATGATGATATCTGGACAAATTACATCTTCGTTTATTATATTAAGACCACGGGTACTAAATTTATTATTGATATCAAGAGATACGCCATCAATGTTAGAAATATTTTTGTAATTAGGTTTTAAATTTAGTAGACTATATTTCGTATTGAAATCACCAGACAATATTGTAGGATTATTGCCAAGATATTTGTTTAATTGGGAAAGTTGAAGATTCAAAGTTTTATCTTGTTTTTTTGACCGAGGAAAAAATAGATGTGTATTTAGAATTTTGATTGCCTGATTATTAATTTTTATTTCAGTAGACAATAATCCCTTTTTTGTAAAAAATTCTTTATGTAGTCCAAGCTTTGTAAAGGGTAAAAAAGCTTTATTGTTAACTTTTAGCTTTGTAAGAGTTACCAGGCCAGAGAAGTTAAAAAACGTATTGTTAACTGTAGTTACATGGTAGCTAGGCAGGAATTTCTTTATTTTATTAATATCATAGGTTAGCCACATTTCTTGCATTGCTACAACATCAAAATCGTATTGCTTAATTATTGCAATTAGATTGTTTAGACGTTTATTTTTATTTATTGATAGAGGCCAGGGCAATCCCCAAAAATTGATAGAGGCAATTATTAAATTCATATAGTTATTATAAACTAAAAGGGTAAATGAAAAAACACCCCCATAATTATGGGGGTGTTTTTAGTAATAATCTATGTTATTTAATTCCAACTAGACTTAGTTCATGGATAGTTCCTTGTCTTTTTGGCCACCCAGCACCTTCTAAACCGACATAATGAATAGTTACTGGTTTAGGGTCTAGAGTCATTAGATCGAAATCATACGTAAATTTTTCACCACTAACTACTTTTGTTCCATTAATTATACCAGAGCCACCTTCTGGATCTGAAGTATAGAATCCTTGCCAGAATATTTGTTCAGGAACAGTAGGATCTATATTCAAACCAACGTGCAGGAGTCCATTAGTATCAGTATAACTAACAGCTACTGCGACTGGTGCTTCTCGTCCATCCCATCCAGTCCCAGTTAAAGTTTGTTGAGAATTGGTAGTGATAAGATGTAAGTTTAGCTCACTATATTTACTAACATCAGTTTCTACATCAGTCATAATTCCTGCTCTTGAGTTGTTTTCTAGACCAGCGAAAGTCACGCCATCGTTTGAATAGGTTACTTCTCTATTAGCATTATTTGGGTTAAACCAAATATGCTCGTACCAGTCATTGGAAACCTCTTCAAATTTAGTTAGTGGAATGATATTTACATCAGTAGTATCGGAGTTAGTATTTTCCGTAATTGTGGTATTGGTATTTGTGTCATTTGTTATTGATTCATTAGTATTGATAATGGTATTGGTGTTGTCTGTTGTTTCGTCAGAATTATTATTTGTAGTAATGAAATATGTTATGATTGCAATTATTATAATAAAAATAATAATTATTAGTATTAAATTTCTCTTTTTTTTCTTATTGTCGTCTTCCATATGTTTTGTATTTTATTAATATTTAAAACTTATTAAACATCTTATTGAACTGAATTTTTGTCTTTTTTTAATTCTATTTCTCTCTTTAGTTCATGAAAGAATCTGTAATTTTCAGATTCTTCGCAGGTGAGTTTGGTATCATTTTTAATGATAAATGTTGTATTTATTACTTTTTTTACTATAAGGTGTTCGCTGAAACGTACAGTTTTGTTTTAGTTAATTAGTTCATCAACTTTATTTTTTACTAAATCCATTTTTTTATTTTTTATTTAATTAAATGTATCATATCATAATAAATTATGTTTTTAAAATATAATACAATGAATATTAAGTAGATTTTTTTATACTTTTTCTTTCTCTACCTTCTCAAGTAGTTTGGCTAATTTTTTTGTTACTAATACTACTACAAAAGTAATAATGATGGCATAGACAAATAACCCAATTATACCTGAAGTAGTACCAAAAATTTCCCTAAAGAGAGATTTTATAGCTTCGTTCCAGGCAAGTGCTGCTACCAATCCAAAACCTGTAGTAGAAAGCTGGACCATTGTTTTAAGATATTCTTTACTGACCATAATATTATATTATTAAATTAATTGAATATTCATTTTAGGTGATAGCGTTTCACCCGGTTTGATTATTTCTGGATCGTCAACTAGTCCTCCTTTGTCTCTCATGACTGGTTCTACGCAGAAGAAGTTGGCGTCAGCACTAGCTGACCAGACCCAAATGCGTTTGTATTCTGAGGAAGCAGTCATTACTATTGTTCCTAATTCAGGAATAACGATGTTCAGTGGCACTAGTTCATTTTCTGTGCTGGGATTTTCTAGGGAGATTGCTCCCTTCCCATTTCCCCATTTTTCTACTTGATCTTCAATTGCTTGCCCACCATCCCAATCAAACTTTATTTTTGATTTAAGTTCTGCTGGTATGCGAAAATATGGATGCAGTCCCATTGAAACTGGTAAGTTTTTATCTGTCTCTTCATTTTTTACTTCTTGGGTGAGAGAAAATGAACCATTTTTTTCAAATTTTGCTATCATTCTTAAGACAAAATCATAAGGATATTTGTCTAGAGTGTCTGGATTTGAACGAAGAGATTCAATAAATCCTTGTTCGCCCATTTCATCTATTGTCCATGTATTGTTTCTTGCAAAGCCATGCTGTTTCATATTTGGATAATCAGCATGTTTAATAGGTCCTGCATTTGGAAATAATATTGGGATACCACCTTTAATATTTTTATCACGGTTATTGAAAGTATCTTCATCTAAATAAAATAGCTCTTTGTCATTCAATTTGAGAGAGGTAATAATTCCGCCACGTTCTGGCGAAAAGCCCACTTCTCTACCGTCTGTAGAACGAATAATTTCAATTTTTGGTGAATTCTCAATATCCTTTTGATCAAATTGTTCCCCCTTTTCATTCATATAAAATGTAATAGTTTAATTAGATATTATTAGTATATCAAAAAACAACTTAAGTTTATAGATAAGTAGATATGTTGATTAATCTTTCAAATTTATTTCATCGTCGATACGTATCTGTTCAACAAACTCAGGAATATGAGATACCATTATCAAAGCCCCTTTGTATTGATCAAGTGCTTTGGCAATTATTGGTAAATGACGAAAGTTAATATGATTCGTTGGTTCGTCCAAGATTAATAAGCCTGGTTTCATAAGAACTAATCTACAAAAAGATAGTAGCCCTTTTTGACCTTCTGATAAGGATTTTATTTTATTCATTAATAATGAACCGTTTAATAAAAATCCAGCCGCAGTAGAACGTAACATTTGTTCATCATCTTCTTGCATAACTTCTTTTAGTGCGTCAAAGGCCGTTTGTTCACCATCTAGATTTTCAAAATTTTGTTGATAATACCCCACCTTAATTTCTTCGGGGATAATTATATGTTCTGATTTATTTTCGATAATCATATTTAATAATGTGCTTTTCCCAATACCATTAGGTCCGGAAACTAAAGCATGCATATCTTTTCGTAATAAAATATCAATTTTCTTTTCTACAACCTTATTTTTTTTCATGGCTGTAATGGAGGTAATGTGTAATATTTTTCCATGGAAATGATCATCAAATTCTTGCATTGGAATTGTAAATGGGCGAATTGTTTTATCTCCTTGTCGAACATCAACAAGATTTTCTTTTGCTTCAGCTGCTGATTCTCTCATGCGTTTTGCTACACCACGTAGTTTACCGCCTTTGTGTGCGAACACTTCTGCTTGAGCTGTTTTTTCTTTTATTTGTCTTTGCATGCGTGCATTTAAAAGATTTTCTCTTTCTATACGTGCCTCAATTTCTTCTACTACGTCGTTATAGTTTCCAGTGTATTGTTCAACTTTTTTTGTATGTACGTCAAGGTATAGAACACCATCAGAAAAAGTATTTAGAAATTCTGCATCATGTGATATTACTAAGACAGTTTTTTCATACATTATTAAGAAGGTAGTCAGATGGTCTATGCCATCTTGATCAAGATTGTTTGTTGGTTCATCTAATAGAAGTAGGTCAGGTTCTTGGATCAAAGCATGAGCTAAAAGGAGTCTGGCATGTTGACCACCAGATAGTTCTTTAATATATTTTGTGATTGGTACTGATAAATTCACTACTTCTAAAACGTCGTTAATCATTTTATCCAATGAGTATTGCTTATCTTCGAAGGCAGTAGCAAAATATTCTTGGATGGTTAGATCTAACATTTCTTTTGGCATTACTTGTCTTGCAATGGCGACTGTAGCATCTTGCGGTGAACGTGATACTTGTCCCTCGATAGGTTTGAGCTCTCCTGTGATTAATTTCAACATAGAACTTTTACCAGCGCCATTTTGACCCATCAGAGTTATTCTATTTCCTGAGCGAACTGAAAAATTTACTTCATCAAGTAATTTTTTACCGTGTTCATATTCAAATGTTACGTCTGAGAATCTAAGGACGACGTTGTTGTCTGCCATATTATTAATATTTTATGAAATTTATTCTATCATCTAGCTGATAATAATACAAGTATTATAATTATATATACTAGTAAAAAGGGTAAAAAAAAAGGGGCTTGAAGTATTAAATTATATACTTCTAACATTGTGCCCCATACAACGCCTGAGTGTTGGTGTGCTCAGGTGAGTAAATTTTATGTTTTGAGTATGACCACCTGGGTGGTCACCATAAAATCTTTAGCTTAATCTACTAGATTGGCTTACTTTGAGGGGTAAATACACCCAGATCAGAGATACCACCTCTGCTCAAAGCTGTTTCAATCAAGTGACTAAACCTTACGAGGGACTCATCAGCACCCCGGTTTATCTTATGTATTACAAGTTAGAGTAAAAATGGTAGCGGTCACCAAATATATCAGTTAAACCTTGGTGATGTATTATCTTGAATAGACATATCAAGACCGCTTTATCTGTCTTGTTAGTAGGGTTATCGCCTGGGATGTTTATCGGTTTGCCTTTTATCACTGTGGCATACGAATAACATCCATAACGGAAATTAACCTCTACCAAGCGACCACGAAAACGTACCGTTTCTTTATCATACCAAGCCATATTAGACCCTCTTGTAATGCGTTAAATTAAAAATGAGCGATTGATCAACTTACATCAAAACAAAAATATTGTCAAGGGGGGGCTAAAGAAATATCTAAAGTTTCTGCAAGAAACTCCATGTCATAGGCACTATCTAATTTGTGGTAAGTCATTTTTTTGACAAAAAATATATACCTGATATATTATATAATTAGAATAAGTAAATAAATATCATATGAGATTAAGAATAATTTTATCAACATTAGTCATTATCTTATTTATAGGTTGGCCGTTGACCGCTTTTTTGCGTTCAGCGCCTAATCAACCAATAAAACAAAACCTTTTGGACTCAGAGGTTAGTATTGAAAAATATATACAGACGATGTTATATCCAAACACGCCATTCAAGGATTTTAATTCTGATGCTCCTTGGGTACATAGAGGAGGTTTGGATGAACAAATACCAATAATTTCATTTATCAAGGATGCACATCTTGATAGTATAGGTTTGGATTATGTGGCTTTTTATAGATTGAATCCAGAGCAATTAGTAGCTGTTTATAATCCATCTGGTCTGGTAACTATAGATTCCCCTTTTTGGTATATAAGTCTCAATAACTTGACTCCGAATGATTTGGGATTAAATTACGGAGATGATCTGCAAATACGAATTAATATTAGGTTTAGGGATCAACTAATTTATCATACTTATAAATATTATCTTTCAATAGCTATACGTGGATCATTACCACAGCAGGATGGATGGTATCGTGGAGATATCCATCATCATACTTTTTTTACTTCCGATATTTTTGAATACGGAGGATTTCCGGAATTTGACGTGAAAGCTGCAAAAGACATCGGTATGGATTGGATTGCTTTCACTGATCACTCTTATGATGTATCGGCTTCGGAGTGGGAAAATTTGAAAACTACTGCTCAAGAAAATTCAACCGACGATTTTATTGTACTTCCGGGTATGGAATTTTCAGTTGATAATAACAATTCAAATGATTTGGTGGATGATAGAGTTCATTTGTTAGGATTGGGATTTGACAGTTGGATATCAGGACCTGATATTGTTCCGGGATTTGATGTTTTTGGTTCACAACCAAGGGTTATGACAGATATTTTGGATGATATAGAAACACAAGGAGGAGTTTCATATGCAGCTCATCCATTATCAGAAATTACAGCATTGTCAAACTGGGGATTTATTAAGCCTTGGTCATCTACTAATTATACCGAAGCATTCGATTATGAATCTTTTGTAGGAATGGAAATTTTTAACAGACGTCAGACGTCATTTAATAACACGGGAATTACAACTGACAATGTAAATCCATTCCCATGGAGTTTGAATTCCAATTGGGATACGGAATGGCAGGATGGAATTACTAAGTTCAATCAATTAGTAGGAGATAATTTGGACAGGAAAATATTTTTTTCCGGTGGTGCTGATGCACATGGAGATGCGAATTTTGAAACAAGTAATAATTATGGATTGGTGGATGTTGCTGCAAATAACAATGCATTAGGTAAGGTTCATACAGTAGCTTATTTACCGAACGGTTTGAGCCAAGAAAACTTGTTATATGCATTAAAAAACGGCCATTCTATAGTAAGTGACGGGCCGTTAGTAAATATGAGTGTCAGAAGATCAGGGGGGTGTAGTAGCTGGACAGTAGGAAATATTGGAGATCGTATTAATTATAGTGGTAGTGACAAGTTATTAATTAGTGGGAAATCATCAGATGAATTCGGAGGATTGGAAACTGCTACAGTGCATATAATCAATTCGCTCGGACATAGTACGGAAAATTTTTCTTTCTCTGGAAATTATGATTTCCAAACATTATTATTATTTTCATTAAACCAAACTGACACTTTCGCAGTTTGGACAGAAGTGGAAACCTCTTTAGGTTATAGGAGTTTTTCAAATCCTATTTGGTTTAATTTACCGGATTCCGCATTTAATTATGATATTGTGGATCCATATCCGGTTGTTAATCAAAATTGTTATTAAAAATAGTAACTTTACGATATAAATTAAATATGATAAACTATTTTAAAACCAAAGAGTTTTTATAACGGAGGTATTATGAAGTGTGGCAATTGTAGTGGGACGGGTAGAACATATTGGGGTACATGCAATAAGTGCCATGGAAAAGGAAGATGCGGAGGGAAAAGAAAAAGTAAATCCCGACGTGTTTTACGGGGAAAGGCCCGTAGACATCCGCTTTCAGTAGCTAAGAGGAAACGCCGTTGGGCGTTATAAATTATCAAGCCCTGTCTATTGATAGGGCTTTTATTTATTTATATTTGTTTTTTAAATTTTACGCTTCTGGAGCAATAAAATTACGAGCAATCCATTTGCATGCTAGTCAGGTATATACTAGAGCACGAGTTGGTGAACATGGAGAAAAAGCATCCAGGCAATTTTTTACACAGGAGACTTTTACTCAGATATATCCTAAAATAAATAAAATGATTAATTTGTAATAATTTTAGATTTTACCTTTTCTCTTTTTTGCCTTCTCTTCAAGCATAATCCTCTTTGCTTCGAGTCTTTTTGCTGTTTTGTGAGACTTAGTCTTTTTTTTCTTACCTACTCCCGTAGCTCTTTTTGCCATATATATTTTATTTAATAATATTACTTATCGTATATCATTGGGTGAAATAATGCAATAAAAAAGTTTTATTAGATTATAGGTATATGATAAACTTAATGTAGGAGGTTAAGTTATTAATAGTATAAATATGGAAGAACAAAACCAAAAACAACCAACTCAGCAGCAATCAGTACTGCAGTCCGAGGAACACAGAAAAGGAAAAATTAATTTTTCACAAGCATTCTCCAAGTTAAGTAAATATTCTAAAAGATTTTTTATTGTTTGTGAATTATTACTTGCTATAGTTGTAATATTATACTTAATGTATGAATATACCCCCTCCTGGTCTGGTTGGGTTGAATTTGTTCTGCTGTCGTATTTTTTATTTATTGTAAATATTATATATTTAATAGCAATTATTATTTTTCTCTTAACACATAAAAATTATAATGGATTGTGTGTGTGGTAGGTTTTATATACTATTTGTTAATACCTATTATTCTAATTACATCAGTGGTATTTTTTAACTGGTACTGGAACTATTTTTAAAGAATTATTTTTTTATAAAAAAATAAAAACACCTCACGAGAGAATAAGATGTTTTTTCTTGGAGAGACATCTAAATACTCAGTTATTTTCCCAGGTGGCTATCGTAAGATTATTCGAACCCCACATTCTGCGGGACAAGCCAATCTCAAAATCATTGAGGTTTTATTGGATTTTGGGTATATGGTAGACTTAATATAGGAATTTAAGTTATTAATAGTATAAATATGAATTTAGGTACAACAAACATAATTTTTATAATTATATTATCATTACTTTCGATAGTTTTGGTTATATATATAGCATATTTATTTTTTAGAGTTAAAAAAGATGATAATAATAATCAAAAGACACTATATAGGTTTTTGAATTATAAACAAGTTATTACAATTGTTGTAATAGTATTGTTGGCCTTCACAATAACAAAGGTGTCTAAAAGTTGGGAAAATTTTATATTACCATTTTATCTTCTTATTATTTTAATAATATTAGGAGTAATAGTAATTCCAAAATTATCAAATAAAAAATAAAGGTGTAAATATGGAAGAACAAAATCAAAAACATACAACATTTCAGCCAGAAGAACCTAAGAATAAAACTTTTAAAAAAATAAAAATCTTTAGTAGATGTGTATGGGGATTATTTTCAGTTCTAATTGTTTTAAGGAATCTATTTGGCATCGAAATTCCTTTTATAATATTTCAATTTATTGCTTCTATTTTTTTTATAAGCGGGGTTTTTTCTTTTTGGGTGTTTGCTAACCGTGGAATTAAAGATGTTCGTTTACTTGTTAAATTTCAACTTTGGCAATATTTTTATATTGCCTCTGTAGTATTACTAGGTATTTTTACTGCAAATCCTGATGTTAATCAGATGGATGTATTAATATTTTCTATGATTTTTGTTACGTATCTATTGGGAGAAGCGGCTAATTATTACGAAAAAAAGACTGAGGCTTCAGAAAAAAAATAAAACAAAACTTTTTAAAGATTGGAAATTTTGGGTGTGGGTAATAATTGTCCTATTGGTTGCTGCTTTTATTATATATAGTAGTTGATAATTATAATGCCACAAAAGGATTTAATTAAAGTATATTAAAAAATTCTGCTTATCGGCAGGCAGGCACCTTAAGAGGCGGGATTTTTTGATTGGGGTCGGATAGCCCGTCCGCCACAGCTTCGCCGTAGGCGTGCCGGGCGGGCTGTTTACCCCGTCCTTCATGGAAGGCGGGGTAAATTTTAGAACTTATTTATTAAGAGGTGTTTTATTATTTATTTTTTCAATTCAACTACATCAAGTGTGCGATTATAAATCGATGCTGTCTGGCCGGCATCAACATTCCAGCCAACCTGAAAAGTATGTGATCCAGCAGTAACATCTACCAAGGCATTGAAGGCCATGTTAAATGGACCGCCGGAAGAAGCGGCAGTTCCTCTTCTAATGGTGTGATCAACTATTGTCCCATCAACAATTAAAAAAGTCCTGGCTGAAACAAAGTCATTATTAATACTAAATACCCCACTGAAATTAATTAATACGGTGCTGGCGCCAGTTGTAACAACAATAGTTTCATCTAAAATATCATAATTTGGGGAATTTTGTGTTGTTGTATCCGTAGTTGTTCCATAAGCTTCACTCGTTTGAGTTATGGCGCCGGCTGCAATATTGGTAGATGTTACTATCCCTGTCCCCATCAAACTTCCCACCGTCAATGATCCGATTACTTCCATATTATCATTTACGATAAATGGCATGGTATCACTTGTCCCAGCTGTAGCACCACGCCAAACACGACCGTCTATTCTTACATTATCTCCAAAGGTCACAGGGTTATCAACACTATTGGTTGTTGTATCGTTTACAATAGAGCCGTTAAAGTAAGTTACTCCTCCAATATCCTGTTCCCCGATCATAATTGAACGCATTTTCATAGTTCCATCAACTTGATAAATATCTCCTTCCGGTCCAAATTGGGAGGTGACATTGTGTGTGGCCGCAGCATTTACAATCCCCACCGTTAATGCGATGGAAATGATCACTACCAACGATGTTATTAGTTTTTTGTTCATAAATTTTATGTTTAATGATTATTTATCTTTACACTCTTTGAATATTGTGTCACTAGTGCAATCAATATTAGTGCATGGCACCAGTACGCTTAAGCAACTGTCGTCCATTTTGCATTCTTGTTCATTTAATTCAGAGCAAGTTTTACTTCCGGTAAACAGTATCACGGCGCCAATGATTAATATGATTATGACAATTATTATAATTATATTTTTATTCATATTTTTTCTTATAAATCTAAAATCCATTCCAGCAGTTCAATTTGTTTTTCCAGTAATTTTTTCTTATATTTCATTTTAATTTTCCAATCTTTTTCGAAAGAATGGCTATCTTCATCAACTTCCTCTTCCATTTCTTCTACTTCCTCGTTAATTTCTTCCAGTTCTAATTCCAATTCATCTAATTTGTCTGTAATTTGTTCTTGATTTTTCATATTTTTTAAAAATTAAAGCTCTGTAATATAGGTAACAAATATTTCATTATTATCAACTGGATTTATAATTCCTTGCACTATTACAGTTGAGTCTTCATCGAAGAGGTTATTAGTCATGGCATCTGTACATTTTGGACGGCTGAAACCTTTTATACATGTACTAATAAAGTCCATAGTATCAAATGTCAATTTTTTATTTAAGGCTGGGCTACCTGGTTCATCCCATACTAAGTTCCAATAATTTTCACCGGCTGGTTGAGATAGGTTTCCGCTTTGTTCAAAATCAGTTACCAAAGGATTAATAAATTCAAAATTATTAAGCATATTTTCTTGAATGTTTGAGTTAGTAGTATTAAGTTCTTGGGTAGTTGAACCCCAAGAAATGCGGTACATATAATTATTATTTGTGACATAGACTGTGGCACCTGTATCATTCTCATGAGTGTTTCTGGTTAATTTTATGCCATTTTCACCATCAACTTTAATATTTGTTTTTTGATAACCGTCTTGTTCTAACAATCCAATCTCTGACCAGGTTTCCAATGTTTCACCTGATAGGTCGGCTACATAAATAAAAAAACTGGAATATTTGTAGTCAGATATATCAGCTACACTGGCAAATGAGTTGGTGGCGGGTGGAGGAGGACCAGTTACTGCGTCCGGTATATAAAACCAACTGGTTGGATAATCAACTGTGAAATGATAGTTATTGTTGATGAAAGTTTTCCATTCTGTAACTTTATTTGTATTATTATTGGATATAGGGGAAATGTTTAGATTGGTATTGTCTTCCACATTTTGATCTTGGTTTACTAGATACCAGGTGAGTCCCCCGCCTAGAATTAAGATTACGAGTATTATAATGAAAATACTACTAACCCCATTTTGATGTTTCATATTTTTAATTAATTTAATAAATTATCTAAGTTTGTACAGTCTAGATATTCATCGTCCGTACAGCAACTTACATTATCATAGGTGCCGTCGGCTCTGTTGCACCAAGGTTGGTCAGAAGAACACTTTATTATTACTTTTTTTGTATCTTTATAAATAATTTTTTGTGGCCAAGACCACTCACAATAAAATTCTGCAGTTTGATCAATTTCACTATTAATGTTTGTTGTAACGGTATTAGTGTTGATTGTAGTATTTACATTTATTATAGCCTTATTAACATTAGTAGTGGTATTAATATTTATTACTTTTTCATCATCCTCTTTCTCTATTTCAATATTTGTTATATCTGCGATGATTTCATCTAATTCTTTTTGGGTTGGATCAAATCCTGTATCATTAGTACATTGTTCTGGACAATAGGTTTTGGATGAATCCATTATTAGTAAGTCATAACAAACCTCCATACATTTGGAGAATTGTCCTTTTTTTGTTACTCCACCTTGGGACCAGATCAATAACAAAATCACACCAGCTATAATCACAATACCTAGGCTGATGAATATTTTCTTTTTATTCATAGTATTATATGAAAATTATTAGATATCCAATGTTCACTTATTATTATAGCTAATATTAGTAGATACTTAAAGGGGCTGAAATTTTATTAGATTTTGGGTATATGGTAGACTTACTTTGGTAGGTTATATTATTAAGATATTTATTATGAAAAATAAAACAATATTTATTGGATTTATAATAGGTGTAGGTATTTTACTATTGGCTGTGATTGGGAATTATTTTAGTAAGGATAATATGACGAAGGATGAAGGTATTTTTTCAAATGTTGTCCAAGATAACATAATACAAAGTAACATTAATATATTAGAGGTATCAGATGTGCCAGAAGACTGTGATGTTGTTTTTACCCATCGGTTTACAGATATTACAAAAATCAATGCTATCCAGCCAATTGGCTCTATCACCGGCGCTTCTCCTGGTCGTAGTTATTTGGATATTAAAGAAGGAGAAACTGTCCCGGTATACGCCCCAATGGATGCCACATTAAAATTTATTGCATATTCATATCGTGGCCCAGAGGCGCCTTACCCAGAATATGGTTTTAGTTTTGATACTGGTTGTGGGGTAACTTTTATGTTAGATCATTTGGACACAATATCGGATGAATTAAAGCAATATGCGCCTATTGAGCCTTCACTAGCAACTGACGGTACTAATAATCTTTCGGTTGAGGTTGAGGCGGGAACACTTCTGGGATATACTGATGGAACAGAACAGGCTAAAACTTTTGACTTTTTGGTAATAGATAAAAATACTGACGTTTTTCATATTAATCCGGAACGATGGGACTGGGATCAAGCGTTGCATGCTGTCTGTCCGTATGATCTATATACAGATGATTTGAAAAGTGAGTATTATGAAAAAATTGGGACATATTATTACACAGGATTTGTAAAAGCAGAGAGCTGTGGTAATCCATCATACGATATTGTTGGAACAATTTCCGGTGGGTGGTTTTTGGGAGAAAACGATACGATGATGACTGGTGAGTTTATGACAATTGGCGAGGAGGGTGGTAATGTGTACACAATTGTCAAAAATAATCTGGAAGATGTAATAATACGCGTGGATGATTACTGGACAGAAGTCATGCCAAAAGATGTTAAGGTTGGGAGTTCAGCATGCTATTTTGACAACAACACAGATACTTGGATGTTTTTGAATTTAGTAAGTGAAGAAACCATCCAGCTTGCAAATGGAAATGGGAATTGTCCTGTAGAGTTTCCAGATTCTAATATAAAGATTTATTCGAGATAGTCTTTATTGGGGTCCCTATCGGTCGGTTAATTTAACTAACCTGATGAAGGTTTTGGGTGATTTTAGGTATATGGTAGGAATATTAAAGCAAGCCTCAGTATTTATCTAAGGGACTCAATGCATCCTTCATCTGTTTCAATTGAACAAGATTCGCTTAATGTTGTTCCTCCACTAGTGATATCATATAAATGTGTCCACACTGTACCGACGCCTGCATCACCAGCTGCGCACATATAGGTAATTACGTTAGTAGTAGACCAGTTTTTTATTGTGCTACATCCCTCATAGAATGATAAGCTGTGTTCTTCTGCTTTTGTGAAAGTATTTTCACTAATATTGTAAATTCCAAGTTGACTTGTACCGTATGAGTCCTTGTCAGGGTCGTAGCGATAGGGACTATCTTTTTGTGATTTTAAGTATATAGTTTTATTAAGCTCTTCATTAAAACATACAATATCAAGACCCCACCCTTCAATTATTTGGTCTGAGAATGTTTGATACCACAAATATTGATTAGTAAGTTCTCCTGGTTGTCTTGAACAACTAAGTTGATATGATGCTTCAGTAGCTTCAATAGAAAAGATGTTTGTTTCTGAAGTCGCATTTGTGTTTGTCGTTATCGGAGTAGTATTAGTATTTATTTCAGTATTTAAGTTAGTTGTGATATTTGCATTTGCTGTCGTATTAGTATTCAAATTTAGTGAGGTGTTTGTAACCGTATTTGTATTTGTTGTAGTAGTGGTAGTTGGTGTATTTGCTTCTTCCCTATTCTCCTCATAATACCAAGTAGCACCAACCAATCCTACGGCCATAACTGAGATTAGTATTACCACCACCCAACGCACATAACCTTTTTGATTTTTCATAGTTATAAATTTAATATTCAATAATTTAAGTATACCAAAAACGACCCTAATAACATATCTATAGGGTAACTTTTATAAAATGGGTGGTTAGACCTGCCTACCGGCAGGCAGGGGGAATTACGCGTCGCCTATTGGCTCGCTTCTACCCGTCCGATTCCCATTTTATCCCATATCAAAAAAAGTTCCACCATATAAATATGATAAAACTTTTTCTGGGGTCGGATAGCTGTTTATCTTAGAACTTATTTAATGGATGGATTGGAGGTATATGGAGTGGTTAATAACATAGTTTAGTAGTTTGTGATATAATTAATACATAAAAAAGAATTAATATTAATTTTATTTATATGGGCGATCACGTAATTTTAAGATTTCCATTCGACGACCCTGACAATCCAGAGGTAGTTGATGTTCTGGCTAATGTACCGGTTCATTGGAAAAAATATCTTAAAGAAATCGCACATAAGACAAAAAAACCAGGAAGATATATTGCGTCTAACATTCTTTATGATGACGAGTATTACTATCCCGAGTCAATGGAAAAAAATCATAAAAAAATTGAAAAGGAATCAGAGTAATTTTTGAATGATTCAAGACCAAATTATAGATAGTTACCAAAAATACCTCTTAATATTAAAGGCGTTTTTAGAAAAGCCGGCAGGGAGAATTTCGCGTCGCCAAAGGCTCCTTGTCCTGGGTAGCGACCCCGCGGTGCGGGGTCGACTCTTGCCTTCGTCTCGCTTCTATCCGTTCGATTCCTATTTTGCCCCATATCAAAAAAATTTCATCATCTACAAGGGATAATAAAATTTTTCTGGGGTGGCTAGAGGGAATCGAACCCTCATAGCTGGTTCCACAAACCAGTGCACTAACCGTTGTGCTATAGCCACCACGTTGATTTTACATTCCAGGTTACGTATCTCCGCATTCGCGAATTTACTCCACCTTTCATGTAAATCTGCCTTTCCTCACACATCTGTGCTCATTTTATTGCGCTCCTGATGTGTTCGGGATGTTTAATGTAAAAAATCAGTTGGTGCGGACGGAGGGACTTGAACCCTCACGCACAAAAGTGCCTAGGCCCTCAACCTAGTGCGTATACCAATTCCGCCACGTCCGCCGGCCATTTATGTTAAAACTATTTTTTAACTTTAGTCTCTTTTAGTCGTTTCTTATAATCTTTTAAGAAGTATAGTTTTGCTCGACGTACTTTAGCTTTTTTAACAATCTCAATTTTTGAGATTGAAGGAGAATTCAAAGGAAATATTTTCTCTACACCAATACCTTCGGAAATCTTTCTTACAGTAATAGTGGAAGTTAGACCTTTACCACCGCGTCGTGATAGGACCATTCCTTCAAATTTTTGGATACGCTCTTTTTCACCTTCTTTAATTTTTTGATGAACAATAACGGTGTTACCAGCACTGATATCTGGCAAATCTTGTTTTACTTTTGATGTATTCAGTGAATATGCAGTTACCATAGTTTCTATTTATCTAATAATTATAATTTAAGTAGTTATAATAATAGCGATTACAAGCTTTATTGTCAAGACTTTTTGAGGTTATTTAGAATATTTTGAAGTTTTTCTGGTAAAGGGAGGGTAAATTCTACCCATTTACCATCCAAATCTGTAAAACCTAAGTATTGGGCATGAAGAAAAATTCTACTCATCTTTATTTTGGTTTTAAGTTTTTTTGGTTTATAAACTAGATCCCCAACTATTGGTAGGCCATAAGCATTAAGGTGAACGCGGATTTGATGAGTTCGACCGGTTTTTGGCATAATCCTTAATAATGTATAGTTGCCAATATTTTCCAATACTTCAAATCCAGTAATTGATTTACGTCCCCTCTCTTCATGTTCTGGGACAGCTGCCATTTTGAAATCTTTTGTTTCACTACGACTAATATTAAAATTAATTTCATCTTCATTCTTTTGAGGTGTGCCATATACTAATGTGATATATTCTTTTTTTATAGTTCTTTCTTTGAATTGGGATTTCAGATGGTCGAACATGTCTTGTGTCTTTGCTACTACTATCAAGCCAGATACTTCCCGATCAAGCCTATGTACGATACCGGGGCGGATTGGGTTCTCTCCAACTTTTTTTATTTTGGGATATTTTTTTACTAGTTGATCAGCAAGAGTTATTTCATTGGTACCATCTGCTTCATGTATCAATAGTCCAGCTGGTTTGTTTACTATTAAATAGTTTTCCGTTTCAGTAATGATATTTAATTTATGTTGAGCAGGTTTAAATATATTAGTTATTTTTTTTAAAGAGGAAGTAACAAAATTTTCTTGGGAAGTTGTGTTAATATCATTTGTTGTCGTAACTGGTTTATTATCTGTGATAATAATATCACCTTCTTTTAAGAATTTATGGACTACTGCTGACTTATTATTAACCAGGATTGTTTCATTTTTGATAAGTTTTTGAATTTGGGATCTTGTGATGTCTAATTTTCCTGTCAAAAATTTATCAAGTCTTTTGCCAGCATCATCTTTTGTGATTGAATATCTATTCATATTTTTTTATATAATCAAAGGATTGTTTTTTAGTTTTAATATTACCTTTGAGTTGTTCTTCTCTTAGAGCATTTTTAATCTTACCAATTTTGGCTCCAGGTTTTATTTTGAGTGCTTTCATTATTTCATTACCGTTAATTAATTCTTTTGGTAGTACTTTTTTGTTTCTAGAAATTTTTTCTAATGCTTCTACTTGTTTAACAATTTTGTTGAAATCTTTAAAATTTGGTTGGCCATCTTTTGGTATAGTAGCTTGTATATCAGCGAAAGTTAGTTTGAGTAAATTATGTCCAGGAACATTCTCATTAAAAAAGTATTTTTCGAGTGTAGTTTTTTTCATGGGAGATTTTTTTGTGTGGGTAGAGATCATATGTTTGCTACATAGCCACACAATATTTTCTGCTTTGATTCCAGCGCTGGATAATTTTAATCTTTTTATAATTTCGTCGGTTATTTTTGCACCAACTGTATCGTGATTATTAAATCTAAGTCTATCAGACCTCTCTATAGTATAGGGTTTACCAATATCATGAAAAAGGGTAGCAAATACTAATTCAGCATCAAGTTTTTCATTTTTATATTTTGTAGTAAATTTTTTTGAACTTAGATTTTGTAAACATAATAAAGTGTGTTTCCATACATCACCTTCAGAATGGAAATTCCTTGGTTGGGGACATTTCTTCATTTTTAACAATTCTGGCATTAGCGCTTTGGTTAAACCGCTCTTGTCATAAAGTTCAAAAGCTAAGGCAGGATTAGCGACGAAAGCTTTAGTCATTTCTTTTGCAATAGTTTCTCTAGGAACTAAAAATTCTCCTTTTACTTTTTTATTAATTTGAGGAGTTAATTTTTTTATTGCTGACCAAGTAGCATTATCGATTTTGAAATTTAGTTGGCAAGCAAAACGAATAGCTCTTAATATTCTTGAGTAGTCTTCTTTGAACCGTTCAGTTGCTAATCCAACAGTTTTAATGTTTTTCTTTTTTAAATCTTTGAGCCCATTAAATAAATCAATAATTTCTTTTTTATTAATGTCGTAAGCTAAAGCATTGATCGTGAAGTCACGCCTTTTTAAATCTTCTTCGATTGGCAGATTTGGATCTGATTGGATATCAAAATCTTTATAGCCACCAGTTAGGAAAGCGTGTTCAGTACGAGGTAGGGCAATGTCGAGAGGTTCTTTTAGAGTAGAGTTTTTGGGCATAAATTTAAGTACGCCGAATTTTTTACCTACTATATCTACCCAGCCAAGAGTTTTAAGAAATTTAAGAAGTTTATTGACTGATACATTACGTATAACAAAATCATAGTCTTTTGATTCTCGCCCAATAAGACTATCGCGAACAATCCCCCCAATTAAAAAAATTTCGGCTTGTGGAATTTTTTTTTGAAGATGTTTAATAGAAGAAAGTTCTTTTTTTTGCAATAAAGATGTAATTTGTTTCATATAGGTTAAACATAGCTAAATTCATCTTTAAATACAAGTTTTTTATTATTTAATAGGTATAAAAAATCACCCCATATTACAGAGGTGATTTTTTGAGTTTCTATATATCTAAATTTTAGTATATTGCCAGCATAAATACACCATCGGCAGGATTTTCATCTTTATCATGTTCCCAAACTAAAACGGTATTTGGATCAGATGCATGAGGAGCAGCGCCAATTAATCTAATAGCAACAGCACCGCCTGTACCACTTGGAGTAGCGATGTAAGCTCTAGTTGGTGTACCTGAACCATTATTTACAGCAAAATTGAAAGTTACTTCATATCTACCATTGCCAGTATTTGTGGCAGCAGTAGCATTATATCCACTAGTTAACGTACCTCCTGAACTAACATAGGCCCATCCTTTTAATGCTCCTTCAGCAGATACGGCCTGGGTGATGTTACCAGTAGTAGTGACTGTGTCAATACTAAGATCGGCAGTTGAGGATATATCGCTTCCAGTGATGGTTCCATCGACAATTTTAGCTGAGGTAATTGCATTATCAGCAATGTCAGCGGTGGCAATTGTAGCATCAGTAATATTGTCAGATGTTACTATCCCAGTACCAAGTAAACTTGCTACTGTTAATGATCCAGTAACTTCCATATTGTCATTGACAATAAATGGCATTGAATCTGCAGTACCAGCTGTTGCTCCGCGAAAAACACGTCCATCTATACGGACGTTATCACCAAAAGTAACGGGATTGTCTACTCCGGCGTTTGTTGTGGTATTGATTATAGATCCATTGAAGTAGGTTACTCCACCTACACCCTGTTCACCGATCATCGTTGATCTCATTTTCATTGTCCCATCTACTTGAAATATGTCTCCTTCTGGTCCAAATTGTGAAGTGACATTGTGACTAGTTGCAGCATTGACTATCCCAGCTGTCAAAGCAATAGAAGCAACTACCACTACGAGGGTTAAAAGCTTTTTTTTCATAGGCCTTTTCCTTGTTTAGTTGTTAAATTGATAAATAATCACGATTTTATTATACCCTTTTTTTGATAAACAAAAAACCGCCCTAGTTGATAGAGGCGGTTTTTTCAAAAGTTTTTACATTTCGTAAATTATAAAACTAAATGAAGTTTGGCCAGCTGACCCGGTAGATTCGTCTACAAAATCAACAGTAAAATGATCATTTACGCTATTTGTAGCCGGAATAAATCCAGAATTTATCGGTGTAACAACCGCTACATGAGTAAGATAAGAATAAGTTACCCCAGTAATAGTAATTTCATATTGATTACTACCACCGTCCCAGGAACAAGCTATGTTACTGGTACCACCTCTATCAGAGCCATCTGAATTACAATAACCATAGGCAATAGGCAGATTGGCACCGCCCGTACCATTGATCTTGTCAGGTGTTATAGCGTCATCAGCTACATCTGCTGTAGCAATAGTTCCGTCTGTAATTTTTGAACTAATTATTGAGTTACTGGCTAAATCTCCAGATACAATAGTTCCGTCTGTAATTTTTGAACTAATTATTGAGTTACTGGCTAAATCTCCAGATACAATAGTTCCGTCTGTAATTTTAGCACTAGTCACTGAGTTACTGGCTAAATCTCCAGATACAATAGTTCCGTCTGTAATTTTAGCTGAGGTAATAGCATCATCATCAATTTTTGCAGTTGTAATTACGCTATCAGCTATGTCTGCTGTAGCTATAGTAGCGTCAGTAATATTGTCAGATGTTACTATCCCGGTACCAAGTAAACTTGCTACTGTTAATGATCCAGTAACTTCCATATTGTCGTTGACGATAAAAGGTTGAGTGTCTCCTGTTCCGGCAGTTGCTCCGCGAAAAACACGTCCGTCAATACGAACATTATCACCAAAAGTTACGGGATTGTCTACACCGGAGTTTGTAGTGGCATTGATTATAGATCCATTGAAGTAAGTTACTCCACCAACACCTTGTTCACCGATCATAACTGATCTCATGTTCATTGTTCCATCTACTTGAAATATGTCTCCTTCTGGTCCAAATTGTGAAGTGACATTGTGACTAGTTGCTGCGTTGACTATCCCAGCTGTCAAAGCAATAGAAGCAACTACCACTACGAGGGTTAAAAGCTTTTTTTTCATAAATTTTATTCTTTCATTATTAATATATTATTTAAATAGTTGAGAATGAATTAACTACGGCTTCAAAATCTATAGAATCAGAACTACCTTCATCATATGGCCAATGAGAAAAATCAAAGTAAGTATTGCCGTTGAAATAATAATAGTTTAGAGTAGTGCCATCAGCTCCTGCCGCACTCATAGTAAAACGTGTCATATTCAATCCATTTCTAACAACATTTTGTTGAATAATCGGAACGTCATAGACATCTACGTCTTCTATCATAGCATTGAGAAATTCTTCAGCCGTGGTAGCGCCGGCATCTTCAGTAATATCACCACAGCGGATAAAAAATTGATGACCTAAGGCATATACTTCAGTTGCACCTATACTAGGAAGTGTGGCTGTTTTTAAGAAAAATATACTGGAAGTCATATCATGAGCGTACCATCCAGTAGGAAGATTTATATTATAACCACAGTCAGTATTCTCATATATTGAGCTCACTTCAACTTCATCAATTACTATCCATTCAAAAGTCGAAAGGATTGTTTTAGACGTATCAAATTCGGAAACTCCATCAAGTCCGGCCACATCATCTGGATCATCAAAAGCCGCATATATATCATGTCCATTAATTATGTTTGGAGATAAGCCAGTACTTAGATAAAAGATGTCTTGAATAATTCCATCATAAGTTATGTAGGTAATAGGTATTGATGTATCTCCTAGCATAGTACTGCCTTCATCAGTTATGTCCCCGGCTCCAATTCCACTGCGCCAAAAAGCGCCAACTTCTTCTCCTGTTATTCGGACGCCAAAATAAGTTATATATTCCCCGCCAGGTGAGATAAATTTAATATAACGATTTTGCCATCCACCAACCGAGTCTTCAGCTGAGATGTCGACTTCTTCAATCGTCCAGTCTGGTGGGTACATCATCTGATAGTTATACCAATCATTAGTATAAGTTAACCATCCAGAAGTATTATCGACGGCTGAATTTACGTTTGTTGTTGCATTTATATTAGTTGCCGGTTCGAGATTAGTATTAATAATATCAGTAGCCTCATTAGTTCCTACCGTTGTATTAATATTTAAAGCAGTGTTCGTGTTAATATTGCTAAATGTAACATTTGCCAGTGGAGCGGTATTGGTATTTATTGATTCATCATTATTGGCATAAAAATACCAAGCAACTCCCACTAATAAAATAGCAATAGCCAATATAGTAATGATTATTGTTGTATTAATAATCCCCCTTTGATTATTCATATTTTTTTATATAAATAGTTATTTATATTATGTTTTTATTATACTATTTTATGGAAATAAAAACACCCCATTTCATTAGTGTTAAGGAAATTGGTTGTTTGGTGGGACGTAGAGGATTTGAACCTCTGACCGTTTGCTTCCCGCCTTTCGGACGGGACAAGTAAGAGGCAACTTTATCCCGCTAAGAATTGGCGGGATGCTCTACTTTACCCCGCCTATTAAAGGCGGGGCGAGCTGAGCTAATTTATTTTTATATTGATGATTTTTCTTTTTTAGCCACAATTCGTGCCTCCTTGCCTCTTTATAAGAATGGTGTTTTTTAAAATATACAAGTTTAAATAGTTTATATTTTGAACTGCTGTTGAGTTTTCCTTGGTTGTGTTCGTGAATACGTTTCCAAGGTTGTATAGAAATACCACAATAATATTTATTAAACTTATTACTATATATTAAGTACGTATAAACATTCATAAAATTTCCCTTTTATTATTTATTAGAAGGGAAGGTTTTTGGTGGGACGTAGAGGATTTGAACCTCTGACCGTTTGCTTAAGAGGCAACTGCTCTACCAAGCTGAGCTAACGTCCCGCGTCGATATAATATTTTTGGTTACGTTTTCAGCTTTCGCTGCTAATTCCACCGCTCATATCATTTCTCCTTTCCTCGCAGAACGGTATCGTTCAGCTCGGTATTATTTATTATAGGAATGGTACCCTCGAGAGCCCCGCTTTGAGCGGGATCTTCGAGAATCTCCGCCCAAGGCGGATGCGCCTATGGCGCAGAACCTTAAGTTTAAAAGATTGTTTATCCACGGCTCCCGCCCGCAACGCTAAAGCGTAGCTTTGGCGGGCGTGGTAGAAGGCCGTTGTTCCCCGTCTGCCATCGCCAATACCCTCGAGAGGAATCGAACCTCTATCCACGGCTTAGAAGGCCGTTGTTCTATCCGTTGAACTACAAGGGCAATGGCAATGGCGGGCAGGTATCCGTTGTCAGGCAGAGCCTGATCCGGCTTTGCCGGAAACTACAAGGGCGCGTCTAAATAATATTTTTGGTTACGTTTTCAGCTTTCGCTGCTAACTCCACCATTCATATCATTTCTCCTTTCCCCGCAGAACGGTATCGTTCAGCTCAATGTTATTAAATAATATTTCGAATATTAGCAATAAAAACTATTTAAGTCAATGCTAATTGCTGGTATATAGTTTGGTTGTGGTAATAAAGTTATGACCAAGTATTGATTGGATAGATTTGATGTCATAGCCCTGTTTTTTTAAATGAACTGCATATGCTTGGCGGAGTTTTTCGGGAGTAATATTATTACCTAGATTTGTTTTTTTTGAATATTTTTTTATGATTCTTTGGATGGTACGTGGAGTTAGTTGATAAGTTTCTTTTTTAACAGTACTTAGTTGTCTTTTCTTAGCTTTATCATGCCTAATAAATAATGCATTAAATTTATCATTTCTTATTTTTAGATATTCATGGACTGCATAACTAGCTTGATTTGATAAATTTAGAGAACGAGATTTTTTCTTACGTAAAATATTGATTGAGTTTGTACTGAAGTTTATGTTTTCTTTTTTTAATGAAGCAAGCTCTGATACTTTGAGACCAGAGCATAACAGGAGTTCTAAGATTGCTTTGTCTCTTTTTTGGATAATCCCAGGATTTTTTTCATGCAAGGGAGAAGATAATAGTAGATCGATATCTGATTCTTCGAGTGGTTTATAATGTTTTTTTATTTGCTTTTTAAGAACAATTTCCTTGAATGGCAATGAATGAATATTTTTCTTCTTTAAATATTCCAAAAAGGATCTTAGGGCTATTAAATGATAGTTTTGTGTATTTATTTTTAATAACTCTTTTTTTTGATTACGTATAGTGCTTAAGTAGTTTTTGAATAAATCAATTTTTTCTTTGGTAATATCTGAAGCTTGCCTAATGTTGGATTGATTAAAAAAACGGTGAAGGTAGAAACTATAGTTATTTACAGTTTGTTTCGTAGTTTTTTTCTTTTGCTGAAGATATTCTAAGAAATTATTTAAATTTTTATTAATGTCATTCATAGATTTATTTTACGACACTTATAAAATTTGGTCAAAGGTTGGTTGACTGATAATATTTTTATTGATAAGGTATTTTAATAAGAAAAATAGAACCTTTATATATAATAAGGAGCGTAGAAATGGTAGATCAAAAGTGTTCAAAGATTAAAAAAGGATTTTTGATTTTCCTTTTTGGCGTAGTAATGGTTATTGTAACAAATATTTTCCGGGCTGTGTCTGGTGATGTCCCGAGCTTCATAGTCGGTAACGAAGGGCTCACTTGGGCAATTCTATTATTTGCCTTTGGGGCTGGTTTCATTGGCTGGTTTACTTCTAACCCAGATCGTAAAATTTTTGGCTGGTTTGTATTTACCATGGGCTTCTTTGGTGATTTATTCGTTTTTTTTGGATATGATAAAAGTGGTTCTGTATTAATTACTTTTTTCATACTGATTTTAGTGAGTAGCTTAAGTATCAGGCTTGTTGAAACAAAAGCACCTTAGATAACAGTAATGAAGAACTTATTGAGAGAATTAATCATTTTCTTAATGATTGATCAAATTTCAGCCATTGTGTTTTTACGCGATGGCTTTTTTATTATATTGAAATGCATTTTTTGGCTAATCCTTGACAAATTATTAATAATACCTATAATAAGTATACTAATTAAATAGCTTACGAATTCTTGGTATTTGGAGTAGTTGACCATTAACTCAGAATTCGCGAATAAAGGAATAAAACTATGTTAACAAAAGGACAAAAAGACAAACTAATCGAGAAATATAAGACACATGATACTGATACTGGCTCTTCAGAAGTCCAGATCGCTATTTTGACAAGCGAAATAAAGATGCTTACAAAACATCTTCAGGATCATAAGAAAGATTTTTCATCACGACGTGGTCTTCTTAAGAAGGTTGGTTTAAGACGTCGTTTATTAAAATATTTAAATAAAGATAATGAAAAGAGTTATCTAGATTTAATTCAGAAACTAAAATTGAAGAAATAAATGATAAATCGTAACGATCAGAGAATTGGAGTATTTGTAGATGTTCAGAATCTATATTATTCTGCAAAGAATCTATATGGTCAAAAAGTAAATTTTGGAGAAGTTTTAAAAACCGTAGTTGGTAATAGAAAGCTAATACGAGCTTTTGCATATGTAGTAAAGGCTCAGAATGTTGATGAGCAGAAATTTTTTGAGGCTTTGGGTAGTCAGGGATTTGAAGTTAAGATGAAAGAGTTACAAATATTTTTTGGTGGTCATAAAAAAGGTGACTGGGATATTGGGATGGCGATGGACGCTATTCGCCTATCCCCTAAACTTGATGCTGTGATTCTGGTAACGGGTGATGGAGATTTTATTCCCTTGGTAGAGTATCTTAGAAATCACGGTCAATATGTAGAAGCTGTGTCATTTGGCGAATCAACTTCAACACTATTAAAAGCAGAAGTGGATGAGTTTACTGATCTGAGTGCCAAGCGCAATAAATATTTAATGAAAAGTTCAATAAGAAGAAAGAAAATAATTAATAAGTCGAATCGGCCTGCTTAGATATTTTTATAATGCTGGGGATTCGTAGACTTCTTGTTTAATAATAAATATTATTAAGAAACAAAAAGTTTATGAACTGGCAATGAGATATCCAACAAAGGAAGATTCGTTGAAAGGAAAAAATATGGAAAAAATCCAAAAGTTTACCACTGAAATAGATGGTAAAGAATTAATTATCGAGACAGGAAGATATGCCGCTCAAGCTAGTGGTGCCTGCACAGTCCAATATGGCGGGACTGTTGTTTTAGCTACAACTGTAAAAAGTAATACTATCAGAGATGGAATAGACTATTTCCCATTAATGGTTGACTACGAAGAGAAATTATATGCAGCTGGAAAAATAAAAGGATCTAGATTTATTAAACGTGAAGGCCGAGCTTCTGACGAAGCTGTTTTGGCTGGTCGTATGATTGATAGATCATTAAGACCATTGTTTGACCAAACAATTCGTAATGACGTTCAAGTTATTGCAACCGTTTTGTCTGTAGATATGGAGAATGGCGCAGACGTCGTTGCTTTATTAGCATCGTCAGTTGCATTGTTAATCTCTGATATTCCTTGGGCAGGACCTATTGCTGGCGCTCGTGTTGGTAAGGTTGACGGTAAATTAATCTATAACCCTACCTACGAACAGAGAGAAGAAAGTAATCTAGATTTAGTAGTTGTAAATTGTGGAGATAAAGTTACTATGCTTGAAGCTGGAGGTAAGCAAGTACCAGAAGAAGAAGTTTTGGAAGCTATTGAATTTTCACAAGATAAAATTTTAAAAACTTTAGAATTTATCAATAAGATAAAAAGTAAAGTAGGAAAAGAAAAAGTACAAATCCAACCAGAGGAATTAACTGAAGAGGAAAAAGAAGGAATGGATAAAGTTGAAAGTAAAGTTAAGGATTTTGTTGGAGATAAAATAAACAAACTTTTTGAAATAAAAGGAAAAGCAGAACAGAAAGAAGCTATCTCACAACTACGTACTGATTTAGATAAAATGTTGAAAGATGATAATGAAGTAAGCAAAGAAGCTAGAGCAAAAGGAACATCTTTAGTTGAAGGAATGTTTCAAGATGCCGCTAGAAAATTAGTATTAGAGGATGATAAACGTGTTGATGGTCGTTCTCCAGATGAGATTAGAGAGATATCATGTGAGGTAGGTTTATTACCACGAACACACGGAAGTGGCTTATTTAATAGGGGTGAAACACAAGTATTGTCAGTAGTAACACTTGGTTCTCCTGGCGATGAACAGATAATGGATACTATGGAAGAGAGTGGAAAAAAACATTATTTACACCATTATAATTTTCCTGGTTTTTCAGTTGGTGAAGCAAAACCTTTGCGAGGTCCTGGCCGTCGTGATATTGGTCATGGTGCTTTAGCTGAAAAAGCATTGGAGCCAGTTTTACCTTCTAGAGAAGATTTTCCATATACTATTAGAGTAGTATCAGAAGTTATGTCTTCCAATGGTTCTAGTTCACAAGCTTCAATCTGTGGATCTTCCCTATCATTGATGAACGCTGGTGTACCTATAACTGCTCCAGTCGCTGGTATTGCTATCGGTTTAATTACTGATTATGATAATCCAAAAAATTATAAAATATTATCTGATATTCAAGGGGTAGAAGATCATGATGGTGATATGGATTTCAAAGTAGCCGGCACTACTACAGGTATTACAGCTATTCAAATGGATGTAAAGTTGGACGGTGTAAGTATAGATATTTTGAAAGATGCTTTTGTATCTGCTAAGAATGCTAGATTAAAAATTCTAGATGTTATGAAGGCTAAGATTGCAGAACCTAGTAAAGAGATGTCCCCTTACGCTCCTCGCATTACTTCTATCAAGATTGATCCAGAAAAAATCAGAGATGTTATTGGTAAAGGTGGTGAAATGATCAATAAAATTATTGATGAGTGCGGTGGTCAAGATGTAACCAAGATTGATATCGATGACGATGGTCTGGTTATGATTACTTCTACCGACAATGTGCTAGGTAAAAAAGCTATTGAGTGGGTTGAAAATTTAACTCATCAAATTACTGTGGGAGAAGTTTATGAAGGTACGGTTTTAAAAATTGTTGCAGATAGAAATAGCGGAACAGAGATTGGTGCTATTGTAGAATTATTACCCGGCCAAGATGGTATGGTTCATATTTCTCAATTTACTGCTGAGCGTATTGCTAAAGTATCTGATATAGTTAAAGAAGGTCAGAAACTGAAAGTAAAAGTAATGGGCGTAGATAAAGAAAGAGGAAGAATAGAATTATCTCATAAAATTTTTAACGAGCCGACTGGTGCAACTAAGGGTAAAGATGATCGTCCACGACGTACCCGCTAATAAATAATTAATTTTATTTTGTCAGTATGATAATAAGTCTTAGTGGCAAGCCAGGATCAGGAAAAAGTACCGTAGCTAGAAAATTAGCTGCGGATCTTGGTTATGAGAGAATATATATTGGTGGTATGCGTCGAGAAGTTGCCAGAAAGAAAGGGATGACTTTAGCAGAGTTTAATAAGTGGGGAGAAGAAGGTAATGATGCTGACGCAGAGTTTGAGAGGTATGTTGAAGAACTTGGTAAGACAAAAGATAATTTCATTATTGAAAGTCGAACAGCTTTTCATTTCATTCCTCGCTCTTTAAAAATATTTATAGATGTTAGTCCAGAAGAAGGAGCAAAAAGAATTTGGGGGGCTATCGAAAAAAATAGTCAGCCTAACCGCAATGAAGATAGTAATCTACAAAGTCACGAAGATGTTTTACAAAGTATTAAGGAAAGAATGAAGAGTGATGATTTTCGATATAAGAAGTATTATGATATCGATATTTTTGAAGAGAAAAATTACGATTTATTTTTAGATACAACAAATTTGAATCCAGAAGAAGAATATCAAGCAGTTTATGATTTTGTAAAAGAGAAATTAGTGAAATAAAAACAAATGAGATGTCGAAACAAGTTCGGCATGAGGGGTAGTATTTATACAATCTTCCTCATTCTGAATTTATTTCAGAATCTATAAGTAAAAAAACCGTTTATATTTATATAAACGGCAATTTTTTTAAATGGGCATGATTCTTTTACTCGCTTGTAGCTTTCGTATTGGAATTTTTTTCAAGCCACTCGACGATTGCACTCTCTGGTATTCGCCAGTCCTTACCTAGTTTGTAAGCTCGGATTTCACCTCGTTGAACCTTGCGGGTGATGACCTGGACATTCATTTGAAGTCTACCGGCCAATTCTTTTGTCGTGAAAAACGTCTCTGCTGAGAAAGTTAAAGTGCTCACAATTTTTCCCTTCCATATTCTTCCAGTTAGCAAGTGAATTTGCTTCATCCGTGATCAGTTAAACGGGTGTTAAAAAAGTGATTATCTCCTTTAAAGTACAATTCTCCTCCTCAAATAAGTATCATGATTAGATATTATAATACCTTAATACAATAGATATTTTCTGTCAATAAATTCATCACTAATTTTGAATAAAGATATAATTATGTAGTTAACTAATCGTAACAAAATGATTTTTATTATCTAGTTAATTGTTAACACCTCCATAGGAGGTGTTATTGATAGGAATTAACAGGAATTAACCCTTTATGGTTTTATTTAATAGCCTAAAGGTTGAATTCCTAAAAAAGTAAGTATATTTGCCTGTGGATAACTAAAATGGCATAATAATGGGCATTGTTGGAATTTTATAATTATTGCTAACTTTAGCATATATTTACTATTGACAAGAGGCTAAATACGTGCTATACTGTTTTTATAAGGTATATTAACATTTTATCAACAGCAGGGAGTGATTTACTCTTAAATAAGGTTATTTAAGGCTAAATCGTTCTTTACTGCTAAATGGAGTGACTGGTACTCCGACTTCATTCTCTTGACGCGAGAGATATACGAAGTAATTTTGAAAAAATAATCAAAATAAAAAGGAAATATCCTAAATAATAAAATATTTGAGATGTTACCACGAAGTGGTGAAGAATTTAAAAGATTGCTTTTTGATCGCCAGTAACAAAAAGCTTAAAGATTATTCTTATAAATAATCTTGGCGCCTACCTATTTTATTAGGTGGACACCAGGTAATAGAATAATCCTAGGGTGGTTGACGCTCAATAAGTAATCTTTTAGGAGCGGTCAGACCGCCCTTTTTTTTACAGAAATTTCTTCTATACTATAGTTATGGAATATCCAACAAAAAGAGAAGAGAATAAATTATTTAAACAGGGATATAAATATGTTGCTGGTATTGATGAAGCAGGGCGTGGTGCCTGGGCTGGTCCTTTGGTTGCTGCAGCAGTAATATTACCCAAAGATTTTAAACTGAAAGGTTTAAATGATTCTAAGAAATTATCCGCAAAACAACGAGATGATTTTTTTACAATTATTACTAAAAATGCACTTGCCTATTATGCCTGCATAATACCATCGAAAGAAATTGATAAAGGTGGAGTTGGTAAAGCGAACTTGTTAGCTATAAAAAAAAGCGCTGAAGGATTGAAGATTAAACCTGATTATATATTAATCGATAGTTTTAAGGTTACTTGGAATGATATCCCTGCAAAATCTATTACTAAAGGTGATACCAAAGTGATAGCTATTGCAGCAGCTTCAGTAATTGCCAAAGTTACGAGGGATCGTATTATGGTACAATATCATAATAAATTTCCTAAGTACGGATTTGATAAGCACAAGGGATATGGTACCAAAGAACATCATAATAATTTGAAGAGTTACGGCATAACCCCAATACATAGACAATCTTACCAACCAATTAAAGAATTAATGTAAAAACCTAGTAAATTAGCAGTTATTTTAATATATGATATAATATAACCATGAATCATAAGCAGCCAGCTGGCCATACATTTTTACACCCAGAGAATATTCTAAAAGAAATAGGATTGTCTATTGGTGAAACAATAGCTGATTTTGGTTGTGGTGGTGGTTATTTTGTAATTCCAGCCGCAAAAATAATTGGTGACGATGGTGTAGCTTATGGTGTTGATGTATTAAAAAATGCATTATCTTCATTGGATGTTAAATCGCGAATGTTTGGGCTAACCAATGTTAAACCTGTTTGGGCAAACGTAGAGATTTTTGGAGCTTCTCGTGGTATACATGACAATATATTGGATATGGTTTTTTTGGTTCAGATAATGTCTCAATCAAAAAAAAGAAGAGAAATTTTCAAAGAGGTTGATAGAGTCTTAAAGCATAATGGTGGTAAGATTATGGTTATCGATTGGAAAAGTGATAAATTAAGCTTTAGTCCTAATCCAGCTTCGATGACAAAACCTGAAGAAATTAAAGAAATAGCTAAGTCGTTCGGATTAATTTTAGAAAAAGAATTTGAACCAAGTGATTATCATTTTGGTTTATTGTTAAAGCGAGCGTAATAATTATTATAATTTAATAAAACCTTCCCTTAATGAATAAGGGATTTTTTATTATGAATAATAACAAAAGCTTAGGTAATTGGGGGGAGGATTTAGCCGTAAAATATTTATTACAAAAAAGTTATATAATAATGTATAGACATTGGCAAAAAAGAGAAGGTGAAATTGATATTGTTGCTTATGATAAAAATGATAGATATTTAGTTTTTGTAGAGGTTAAAACTAGAATAAGTTCTCAATTTGGTTCACCAGAAGAATCGCTAAGTTATAAAAAGAAACAAAGCCTAGGTAATATCATTATGTTTTATTTACAGGAAGCTGGATATAAAAATAGATATAGATTTGATCTGATTACAATCAAAAAAACTGATCATGTTAAGATAACTCATTATAAAAATTTATCCTTAGAATAAACTTGCCAAATTAAGTTATATAATATATACTCTAAATACTAAGACTAGTTTATCAAAACTGGTCTATTTTATTAAATATTTAGACAATTATATGGCAAAAGAAAATGAGATAGTATTAGCAGTTAAGCAAATTTGTGAAGAAAAAAATATATCATTTGAATCAGTCATCGAAACAATTGAAGCTGCGTTGGCAGTGGCTTATCGTAAGGATTTTGGTGAAAAAAATCAAAATATTAAAGTTGAATTTGATATTGAAACTGCCGATGCTAGTGTTTTTGATGTAAAAAAGGTAGTGACAGATGAAATATTTGAAGTATATGAAAAATTAAGAGAAGAAAAATTAGCAGAAGAAGCTAAAGAGGCTGCTGATGCTGAAAAAGGAATTGTTAAAAAGGAAAAAAAACCTACTAAAGTAGAAAAAAAAGAGGAAATAGATGATGAGGAAGAAGTAGAGAGATTTAATCCAAAAACTGATATTTCTTTATCAGAGGCCAAAAAAATTAAGAAAAGTATAAAGTTAGAGGGGGAAATCAAAACCGCTCTTACACCACCAGCTGCATATGGAAGAATGGCCGCTCAAACTGCTAAGCAAGTAATTGTTCAACGTTTACGTGAAGCAGAACGTGAGAATATTTATAAAGAGTTTAAAGATAAAGAAGGTGACGTAATAAACGGGACTATCCAGAGGGTAGAAGGAAGAATGGTGTTGGTTGATCTCGGTCCGACTACGGCATTATTACCTCCTCCAGAGCAAGTACCAATGGAAAGATATAATTCTGGTCAAAGATTTAAATTTTATGTAGTTGCAGTTAATGAGACTCCAAAAGGTCCAGAGATAATTTTGTCTAGATCTCATGTTGAAATGGTAAAAAAATTATTTATGTTGGAAGTACCAGAAATTGGTAACGGTTCAGTAGAAATAAAATCTATTGCAAGAGAAGCAGGCTCTCGTACTAAGTTGGCTGTTTTTACAACTCAGAAAAATATCGATCCAGTTGGTTCATGTGTTGGTCAACGTGGTGCAAGAGTACAAACTATAATTTCTGAGATTGGTGGGGAGAAAATTGATATTGTTGAGTGGGATGAAGATCCTGTTAAATTTATTACAAATTCTCTATCCCCAGCTAAAGTATTAGGTGTTAATACAAATGAAGAAGAAAAAACTGCCAAAGTAGAAGTAAAAGAAGATCAATTATCTTTGGCTATTGGTAAAGCGGGTCAGAATGTAAGATTGTCTGCCAAATTGACTGGTTGGAAGATTGACATAATTTCAGAAGCTGGTATACCGGCCATACCAAAGGAAGAATTAGATGATAAAGATGAAGATATTGAAAGTGAAGAAGAGATTGAAAAAAAAGAGGAGCCAAAAGATCTTGCAGCAAGCCTGCCTACCGGACAGGCAAGTTCAGAAGAAGTAAAAGAGGAAGAGAAGAAGGATGTTAAGGAAGAAGAGGTTGTAGAAGAAAAAAAGGAGGATAAAGAAAAATAATTTTAATAAGTAATAAAAATAATTTCCGGCAGAGCCGGATCAGGCTCTGCCTGAAATTAATAACTAACTTTTTAAAAAACTATGTCTACACCAATTATCATTGCGTTGGGATCAGCAGTAGTAGCTATTATTTATGGTGTGCTATTGAGCCGTTGGATTTTTAAATTACCTGCAGGTGATGAAAAGATGCAATCAATTGCAAAAGCAATTCAGGAGGGGGCAAAAGCTTATTTAAACAGACAAACAAAGACGGTTTCATTTATCGCTGTATTTGTTTTTTTGTTGTTAGGAATGTTAATAGATTGGACAACTGCAGCAGGATTTTTAGTAGGTGCATCTCTTTCAGCAATAGCAGGTTATATTGGTATGAATGTTTCGGTTAGAGCTAATGTTCGTACAGCAGAAGCTGCAAAAGAAAGTATGGCCAAAGCATTAAGTGTTTCATCAAAGGGTGGAGCAGTAACTGGTTTGTTAGTAGTTGGCCTTGGTTTATTAGGAGTCGCTGGGTTTTATGCTATCACTGGTGAGGTAAAACCGTTGATTGGTCTTGGTTTCGGTGGTAGTTTAATATCTATTTTTGCTAGATTAGGTGGTGGTATCTATACAAAAGCTGCTGATGTAGGAGCAGATTTAGTAGGTAAAGTTGAATCAAACATTCCTGAGGACGATCCTCGTAATCCAGCTGTTATAGCGGATAATGTTGGTGATAATGTTGGTGATTGTGCTGGTATGGCAGCTGATTTGTATGAGACTTATGCTGTTACAGCTGTAGCGGTTATGTTATTAGCGCATTTAATATTTCCTGGTTTTGAGAATGCTTTAATGCTTCCTTTAATGATTGGCGCTCTAGCTATTATTAGTTCTGTTATTGGAGTCCTATTTATCAAATTGGGTAAAAATAAGAGTATTATGGGAGCTCTTTATAAAGGAATGATAGTAGCGGCGGTTTTATCTGCAGCTTCATTTTATCCAATCACTAATTGGTTAATGGAGGGTAATGGAGTATATAGTATTAATAATTTATATTTAGCTTCTTTGGTTGGACTAGTAGTCACCGCTTTGATAGTAGTTATTACAGAATATTATACCTCTACAAAATATGCTCCAGTCAGATCTATTGCAAAAAGTTCTGAGACTGGACATGGCACTAATGTAATTACTGGGTTAGCAGTTAGTATGAAATCAACTGCCTTACCTGTATTAGTAATAGCTGGTGGTATTTTAGCTTCATATGCATTAGCTGATGTTTTTGGTGTAGCAATTGCAGCTATGAGTATGCTTTCTTTGGCCGGTATTATTGTGACTATTGATTCTTATGGACCAATTACAGATAATGCAGGTGGTATTGCTGAGATGGCCAAATTACCAGAAGAAGTAAGAAAAACCACTGATGCTTTAGACGCTGTTGGGAATACAACTAAAGCTGTAACTAAAGGTTACGCTATTGGTTCAGCTGGACTTGCTGCTATAGTATTATTTGCTTTTTATGTTCAAGAATTAGCTGATGCCGGTCAGGCTATCGTATTTATGTTAGATGATCCAAAAGTATTAGTCGGATTATTTATAGGTGGTTTACTGCCGTATTTCTTTGGCGCACAAGCAATGCAAGCGGTTGGTAAAGTAGCTGGTTATGTTGTCGAAGAAGTAAGAAGACAGTTTAAAGAAAAACCAGGTATTATGCAGGGTACTGAAAAACCAGACTACGCTAAAACAGTTGATATTGTAACTAAGGGAGCTATTAAGGAAATGGTTGTACCTGCCTTATTGCCAGTAGCTGCACCTATATTAGTTGGAGTTATCTTAGGTCCAGTTGCTTTAGGTGGTTTGTTAGTTGGCAGTATTATTACTGGAATATTTGTTGCTTTATCTATGACTACTGGTGGTGCTGCATGGGATAATGCAAAGAAATATATTGAAGAAGGAAATCATGGCGGTAAAGGATCAATAGCGCATCAAGCAGCTGTCACTGGAGATACAGTTGGTGATCCTTACAAAGATACTGCTGGTCCTGCTATCAATCCAATGATTAAGATTATCAATATTGTCGCATTGTTGATAATTGGATTAATTATTTAAAAGATTAAATATGGCCTACGAAGGGTTTCGTCAAATATTAGGCCCTCTGATGAGAAAAAAGCGGGGCAATGTAACTGGGATAGAGAATCTTCCTGAACAGCCCCCTTTTATTGTTGCTGTAAATCATGAAGGGTTTTTTGATCCATTGGTATTGTTAACAGTATTATATAATAAATATAAGAGACAAATATTTTTTTTAACGGCACAAAATATTTGGGGTATCTGGGGAGAATATTTAGCAATACATTGGTTAGGTATGATACCTCTTCATGAGGATAATCAGGAAAAAAAAGGCGCAGCCGTAAATGAGGCAATTAGCTATCTAAATAAAGGAGAAATATTTGGAATTTTTCCAGAAGGTTCTAGGAATTCAGATAAGAAAAATTTGTTAAAAGGAAAAACCGGAACAGTGCGTATAGCAATTGGTAGTAAGATGAAAGTGGTGCCGATTGGATTGATTAATAATACTGGCTATAGAATTGGTGAGGCTATCAAAAGTTTATTTAACAAAGATAAAAAAGTTGAAATAAACATTGGTCAACCAATAGATTTTTCAGAATATTACGGAAAAGAGATCGATAAAAGCCTTTTAGAAGATGCAACTAGAAAGTTGATGAAAGAAATTGGAAAATTGTCTAATAAAGAATATAATTATTGATATGGTATATCCAATAGCAAATAGAACATTTTTACCTTTTATTAGGTTTTTTATAAGGAAATCAGAAGGTTTTGAAAATATTCCCAAAGAAGGTCCTTATATTGTAGCTTGTAAACATCTTGCTTCATTGGATGGTGTTTTTTTAGCGGCGATTATGATTCCGATAATAAAGCAAAAAATACATTTTGTATCTAACGTAGCTAGATGGGGATGGTTGTGGGAAAAAATAGTAGCTGAGCAATGGGCTGGAGTTATTCCTTTTTATAGGAAGCATCCACATATATGTTTGGATATCGCAAAAGAATATTTGAAGCAAGGTAAAATTGTTGGAATATTTCCTGAAGGATTATTAGAAAGAGATAAAAGCCAAAAGAGGGCAAAAACCGGAGTGGCAAGATTGGCAATATCTTCTAAAGTACCAATATTACCTATAAGTTTGAAATATAATAATATGACTAGAGACATGTACGGGAATAGACATGATAGATGGAGAGTCATATGGAATACGATTATAAATCCACATTCTTTAGAAATCAAAGTAAGAAAAACTTTTGAAATAGATGAATATTATGATGAAGAGGTTGATAAGGAAATGTTAGTAGAGGCTACTAACAAAATCATGGATAAGATCGAGTTTTAAAATAAGTTTTTAATTTATTAATAATGATTAATATATGAAATGGTCTGAAATATCAAAAATGTCAAAAGAAGAAATAAAAAATCTTCAAAATAAACAATTAGAAAAAATGATCAGACATCAAATTCCTTATTCTCCATATTATAGTAAGATGTTCAAAGATAATAATATTAGTTTTAAAGATATTAAAAATGTTGACGATTTACAGAAATTACCATTTACTTCAAAAGAAGATTTGTTAGCTACTAAAGAAGATCCTGCTAAGGCAAAGAAATTTATTTTACAACCGGATGAAAAACTAATTAAAAAACATGCTCCAAAAAGTAAGTTAGCAAAAATAATATGGGGCAAGCTAACAAAACAAGATGTAAAACGTGACCTTGAGTTAGAATATAAACCAATCCATATTCACTTTACTACTGGACGTAGCACAGATCCTATTGCTTTTACTTATTCAGCAAGAGATATATATTATTTACGCGAAGCTGGAGAAAGAATGCTTGATGTAGCTGGTGTTCCAAGAGATATCACAGCTATGAATGCATTCCCCTATGCTCCACATTTAGGATTTTGGCAGGTATATAATGCTTGTACCAAAATAGGATTAACATCTATTCAAAGTGGAGGTGGTAAGATTATGGGAACTCAGAAGATAATTGATGCAATGGAAAGAATGAAGATTGGATTCATTGCTTTCATACCTGGATATGGATATCACTTAATTCGTCAGGCAGTAAAGCAGAAAAGAGATTTTTCAGGTTTAAAAATATTAGCAAGTGGTGGTGAGAGAGCAAGTATGGGTATGAAAACAAAGACTAAAGAGTTGTTGAAGGAAATTGGAGCTGATGATGTTAGATTTGTATCAACTTACGCGTTTACAGAAGGAAAAGTAGCTTGGATCCAATGTCATGAAAGTTCTGGTTATCACTTATATCCAGATTTAGAATATTTTGAGGTAATTGATAAGGAGGGCAATAGAGTCCCAGAAGGTGAACCAGGTGAATTAGTATATACTTCTTTAAATTGGCGCGGTACAGTCGTTCTACGTTATAGAACGGGTGATATGACTGAAGGTATAGAATATGAACCATGTACACATTGTGGCAAAACTGTACCAAGAATTAAAATGGATATTCAAAGAACTTCAGAAATTAAAGAATTTCATTTAACTAAAGTAAAAGGTGAATTTGTAAATTTGAATGATTTTTATCCCCTACTTACATCTATTGATGATGTAGAAGAATGGCAGGTAGAAATTAGAAAGAAGAATAATGATCCATTTGATGTTGATGAAATAGTATTGTATATTGCCTCAAAAGAGGGTGTTAATTTTGAACAATTAGAGGCAAAATTAAATCACGAGCTTCATAGTCAAATGTTTATCAGAGCAAACATTATTCAAAAACCATTACAGCAGATGTTGCAAATGCTAGGCATGGAAACTGAATTAAAGGAAAAAAGATTAGTTGATAGTAGACCAAAAAAATAATTTCAGGTAGAGCCTGATCCGGCTATGCCGGAAATTAACAAATAAAATATAATAAAATGAATGTAAAAGTAAATAAATTACCGAAAAGCGAAGTAGAATTGGTAATTGAACTAAGTCAGGACGAATTAAAGCCGTTTATCGAAAAAGCTGTTAAAGATATATCTAAAAAAACAGAGATTAAAGGATTTCGTCCAGGTATGGCGCCATACGAAGTGCTAGAAAAGCAGGTTGGTGCGATGCAAATTTATCAAGAAGCTGGAGAGAATGCTATTAGAGATACATATCCAAAAGCGGTTATAGATAATAAATTATTAACTATTGGTCAACCAAAAATTGATTTAGAAAAAATTGCTCCAGAGAATCCATTTATCTATAAGGCAAGAGTATCTTTGGTGCCAGAAGTGACTTTAGGTGAGTATAAAACTATTAAGGTTGAAAAAAAAGAAGTAAAAGTTGAAGATAAAGATATTGAAGGAACAATAAAAAATATTCAGAAAATGTTTGCAAAAGAGACTAAGTCGGATAAACCTGTAACCATGGGCAATAAGATTGAAGTCGACATGGATACTTATGTAGATAAGGTTGCTATTGATGGTGGGCAAAGTAAAGGACAGCAAGTAATGGTCGGTGAGGGTCAATATATTCCCGGCTTTGAGGATAATTTAGTTGGCATGACTATAGGGCAGGAAAAAGAATTTCAACTTAAATTTCCAAAAGAGTATCATAAAAAAGATTTGGCAGGTAAGCCAGTAGATTTTAAAGTGAAAGTTAATTCAATATTTATAATGGAAGAACCGCCTGTTGATGACGCATTGGCGAAACAAGCAGGACAGTTTGAAACACTTGCTGATATGAAAAAACAATTAGAGAAAAACATTCTTCAAGAAAAAAATAACAAAGAGAAACAACGTTGGGAATTGGGAGTGATTGAAAAGCTAATTTCTATTTCAAAATTTGGAGAGATTCCAGAAGTATTATTAGGTTATGAACTTAATAAAATGATACATGAGCTAGAACATGAGGTTACTACTCAAGGGATGAAGTTTGAAGATTATTTAGCAAGTATCAAAAAATCAGCAGAGGACCTTAAAAAAGAATTCGTACCTCAAGCAGAGAAAAGAATAAAAACATCTCTCTCATTACGAAATATCGCGAGTAAAGAAAAGGTGGTTGTAGATGATAGTGAGGTAGCAAAAGAGATTGAAGCTGCAAAGGTACAATATCAAAGTCAACCTGATATGTTGAAGCAATTTGAGACAGATGAATATAAAGAATACATCCGGAACATATTAAGAAGTCAGAAAGTGTTTAAGTTTTTAGAAAAACAGAGTTCAGTAAAATAAATTAGAGATTAGAAAAAGCGTCGATAATAATTCGGCGCTTTTTGTATATGTATTATTCCCAAAAAAAATTCTTTAGCCAATTGACTATAGTTATAAGGAACGCACCCCCAACTAAAGCCCAAAAACCATTTATATCACAACCATCTACCCAGGCTGCTACCAAATATAGAACAACGACATTGGCAAATAAAATTGCCAAACTCCAGCAGAAAATCCATAACGGTAGAGTTGCAATAAACAATAATGGTCTCACTACCCAATTGAGAATGGTCAGTATTATAACGCAGCAAATTGCTGTCCATAAGCCATCAACTTCAAACCCAGGGATCAGGTGTGCAATAAACATGAATATTAATGCATTGATGAACAATCTTATAATTAGTCCCACTTTTTCCTCCAAAAGATTTTAAACGAGCATCTTGATTCAATTAAATTATCTCAAATACCTTTCTTTGTCAATGAATAAAAAAACCGTATGTTTAAGTACGGTTTTATAATAATTTGGTTTGAATTAGCTACACTTCTGAATAACTAGAAATCATTGACTTTGAAGCAGCTCCAGCTGGTCCAACAAATTTGTCATTATCATATATGATTGTTTCTGTCCGGATATTTCCAGCAACAGATGATTCGCCTTTGATATTAGGATCACAGACTGCCATAAGCATTATTGTGCTACGAAATGCTGCCTCAAGTTTTGCGTCGTGGAGACGAGTAGTCACTTTTATAGTACGAGCAACTGTTTTCTTGTCCATGATTTTTCCTCCTAGAAAAATTATTGAATGTGCTTCTTAATTAAGTCAAATTACATTAAATACCTTTTTATGTCAATAAATAACTTAACATCAATTTTATTGACTAATCTACAATAAAAGTCTAAGATAATCAAACAAACATAGTTCTTTTCATAATATAGGGAGGTATAAATTAATGTTTTTTTACAGTATTGCTTGGATATTATTCAGGATTATAGGTTTAATTTGCGGAATGAAAAGTAATGGTGCTAATAACATCCCAAAAACAGGGACTTATATTCTGGCATCCAACCATCAATTTAGTCTTGATCCATTTTTCCTTGGAGCATGGATTTGGCGGCCGGTACATTTCTTTGCCAAAAAAGAATTATGGAACAATAAGATTCAGGGATGGCTGATTTCAAGAATGCACGCTTTTCCTGTGAATCGTAACGCCGTGGACCGGAAGGTTTTCAGATTGATTTTCAAAGTATTTGATTCCGGACAAGGTTTGGTATTTTTCCCCGAGGGAACTCGAGGATCAGGAGACACTCTTCTACCTGGCAAACCGGGATTGGGATTGATTATTAAGTTGTACTGCACTAAGCCGAACGGCACACCGATGCCTATAGTTCCGGTTTATCTCCAAAATTCACATCAGCTTTCTGCTTGTTTTTGGAGAAAGGAAAAATTGGCATTAAGAATTGGTAACCCGATTCCCGCAGATGTGGTAGCTAGATATCTTACCACCGGAAAAGATGGCTATCAAAAACTTGCAGATCTTATAATGCAAGAAATATTGAAACTTAAACAATTAGACGGATGACCCATCCGTCTTTTTTTACACAAATAAAAAAACCTTGCCTGATGTGGCAAGATTTATCAAAAAATTAAAAAGACGTCTGATTAAAGAACGTCTTTAAATATAACTGGAGCATTTTCATCATCTTCTGTCTCTGCGTCGATCACTAGCCTTGGTGTTGTGTCAATGTGACTGTATGCTTCTAGAATCTCTTCCTCTTTTGTTTGGGTTGGATTCTTGATTGTTAAGAAAGGCATAAAAGCCTCCTTTTTTATTATGAATTGTACATTAATATTATTTTTGTTTTGTTGATGATCCAGACAAATTAATATACTAAATTTTAGCTTATTTTAGCAATTTGGTCAATATAATTTTAACATAGTTAGAAGATATTGATGTTGTTTATGAATATTATATACTCTATTGTAAATATAAAGTTCTTTAATAATTTAAAACAATTAGACTTTAAACACAAGAGAGCAATAATAGTGAGCACAGTAAATTATTAATATGATTACTCAATTCTCGTTATGAGTATAAATATACGGAATTTTTTATTAAACAAATTACAATCTATGCTATAATTAGCTTATTATGAGTAAAATAGGAGCACATGTATCAATTGCCGGAGGTATTATTAATGCCCCGCTAAACGCCGCAGAACGACAATGTGAGTCTTTCCAGATGTTTACTAGATCGCCTCGAGGAGGTAAAGCTCAGTTACTTACAAAAAATATTATTAAAGATTTTTTGGATAATTGTGATAAGAATGAAATAAGTAATTATTATATACATACACCTTATTACATTAATTATGCCTCTGCTAAACAAAGAATATATAAAGGCTCTATAGAGGTGGTCAGGCAAGAATTAGAGCGAGGCACCAAAATAAAAGCAAAAGCTTTAATGACACACCTAGGATCTTCAAAAGATTTTGGCAAATCAAAAGGTTTAAAAAAAGTAATCCAAGGAATCAGAGAAACAATGAAGGGATATACAGGCACTACGCAATTTTTATTAGAAAACTCTGCTGGAGCCGGAGGCACAATCATTGGTAGTACTTTCGAAGAGTTGGGTAAAATAATCAAAGCTCTGCCGAAATATAATCTGGGAGTTTGCCTAGATACATGTCATGCTTTTTCCTCTGGTTATGATATTAGGGATAAAGTGAGTGTTAATAAAACTTTGAAAGAATTTAATAAACATATTGGATTATCAAAATTAGTTTTGATACATGCAAATGATTCTAAAACAGAATTTGGATCAAATAAAGATAGACATGAGCACATAGGAAAAGGTAAAATAGGAATTAAGGGTTTTACTGCCCTGATGAGCCATCCTGCTCTAAAAAAAGTAGACTTTATTCTGGAAACTCCGGATGATAACTTAGGAAAAATTGATTTAAATAAACTTAAAAAAATAAGAAACAACAGATGATTATAAATGATAGCTCAACTAAATATGCAACAATAGGCTTATGGACAATGTTTGGCTTATCTGTTGTTTTAGCAATTTTTGTATTTACTGGTATTAATAATTTATTTGTTATGCCTTTAGAAAGATCTGAGGATCCACAGTCCGCAGATGTAATTATTGTGTTAGGTGGAGGAGTGGTAAAAGAAACTAGGTCTTTACCTTGGAGTGTTCAAGAAAGAATGAGGCAAGGTATAGTACTTTATCGACAGGGCTATGCTACTAATATGATTTTAGCGGGCGGAACTGTATCAGGGGAATCATATACTGAAAGTGAAATTATGAAAGCATATGCTCAACTTTTAGGTATAGCACCAGGAGACTTATTTGAAGAAAAATCTTCCACAAGTACTTATGAGAATGCCACAAATAGTTTAGAAATTATGAATGATAAAAATTGGAAGTCAGCGCTGGTAGTAACTTCTGATTATCATACTAAGCGAGCTTGCAAGGTATTTGAAAAATTAGATATAGAAATTATTTGTATATCAGCTTCACTGGATTCTATTTTTGAAAAAGATGGATTTAGACGCTTGATAGATGCTCGATCAATTTTTAGAGAATATATAGCTACAGTTTATTATTATTTAAGAGGATATTTGTAATATGAAATTAACAATTTTAGGTTCTGGGACATGTGTTCCTTCAGTGAAAAGAGCGAGTCCCTCAATTTATTTGGAGATTAAAGATAAAAAAATATTATTAGATATTGGTCCAGGATCACTCCGACAACTTGCAAAAGTTAGTCCTCAGGCATATCAGAAATTAGATATTGTATTTATTAGTCATCGCCATACGGATCATATTTCTGATTTACGACCACTTGTTCAGGCACTTAATTGGACTCCAGGTTTCACTCGAAGAAAAAAATTAAATATTGTTGCGCATCAAAAAACTAAACCATTTATTAATAGTACATTAAAGGAGTCAATTTATTTTAAATCAGTTTTTTATTCAATGAAAAAAACAAAACAAATAATTAATGGTATTAAGTTTGAAACAATACAAGGTAATCATAATGAAACAAGTTTAATTGTAAAAATTACATATAATAAAAAAACAATTGTATATACTGCTGATACGGATTATAATCCGGATTTAAGTTTAATTGCTAATAAGTGTGATTTACTTATTACAGAGAACTCATTTCCGGCTCCAATGCAAGCGGAAGGACATTTAAATTCATTTCAGGCTGCGGAAATGGCAACATTAGTTGAGGCAAAAAAATTATTACTAACTCATTTTTATCCCCCTGCTGATACTGTTGACATTAGGAAACAAGTACAGTCAATTTATAAAGGACCTATTATCCTGGCAAAAGATTTATTGATAATTAAATTATGAAGATTGGAATAATATCAGACTCACATGACAATGTGCCAAATATGGAGAAAGCAATATCTTGGATGAACGAAAATAATATAGAAGAAATTATTCATTGCGGTGACTTATGTGCGCCATCAATATTGACTGCAATTTTAGCACCTCAATTTACTGGCCCCATACATATGGTATTTGGTAATGTAGAAGATAGGGATTTATTATCACAAAAAGTTTTAAATATCAAACACGTTAATCATTACGGAGATTTGGGAAAAATTGAGTTAGATAAAAAAAAGATTGCATTTATCCATTATCCAGATAAAGCAAAAAAATTAGCTAGTTCTGGTATGTATGATCTAGTTTTTTATGGACATAGTCATAAGCCATGGGAGGAAAAAATTGGTAAGACTCGTGTAGTTAATCCTGGAACATTGGCAGGATTGTTTTACAAAGCGACGTTTGCAGTTTATAATACAACAACAGAAAAATTAGAATTAAAAATATTAGAACAAATATGAAAAAATTTAAAAAAGTAGCCATTCAGGCAGCCAAAGAAGCTGGAAAAATTATAACAAAGCATTATAGTAATCTTAAACCGAGTGATATCAAGAAAAAATCAGCTCATGACATAGTCACCAAGGTAGACATGCAAGCGAATAAGGTTATTAAATCACTTATACATAAAAACTTTCCTACTCATGATATTTTGAGTGAAGAAACTGGTTTGGAGGATAATGATTCTAGAGATTATTTTTGGACTATAGATCCGCTAGATGGGACTACTAATTTTTCAATTAATAATCCCCTTCATTGTACAGCAATTTCTCTATCAAAAGGAAAGAAAATATTATTAAGTATAATTTATTCACCCATATTAAGAGAAATGTATTATGCAGAAAGTGGTAAAGGGGCATATCTTAATGGAAAGAAAATTAGTGTTAATAAAATTAATAAATTATCGGATGCAATAGTATTATTAGGAAGAACACATAATATTAAATCAAGACAAATATTTTTTTCAATGCAGAGTAAATTACAAAAGGAAGTTATGAATATGCGCTGGATAGGAAGTGGTTCTCTTGATCTAGCATATGTAGCTGCTGGTCGAGTAAGTGGATGTATTTTTATGCCACCAGAGTTGTCGAAGTGGGATTTATTGCCTGGAATATTATTAGTAAGAGAAGCTGGTGGTAAAGTATTGAATTTTAAAGGTGAAGAAGATAATTATTTTAATGGTGGTTTGATTGCAGGCAACACGGTTATTACAAAGAAACTTCAGAATAAAATAAAAAAATGGAAATAATAAAAGGTAAAGTTATTCATGGAGAGCATCTAGGTAGGAAGCAGGGTTACCCAACTGCAAATTTATCAGACAGCGTCCTGGAAGGTACTAATATAGCTAAAGGTGTTTATGTAGCAGAGGTTTTATTGAAAGGTAAAAAATACCAGTCCGTTTTGATTATTGGTGTACCTGGAGTTAATATACAGAAAGAAGGAAAGGTAGAAGTATATTTATTATATTATCGAGGAAATATATATGGTAAAGAAATATCTATTACACCAATAAAAAAAATAAGACCTTTAATTATTATTAAGGACAATAAGGAGCTTATTAGTAGAATTAAGCAAGATTTAGAGGTAGTAAAAAATTATTTTGTTTCAGCTAAATAAGGAGGAAGGAATTTAATGGGCCATTGTTTTTCGTTACCGAGGTATTTTAGATCCATTATACCTATCTTACCAACGTATAGCTTTTTTATTTCATTTTCGCCCTTGTCTTTAATAAGCTGAAGGATCATTCGTTGACCGTTGAAATATGCTAGGTCTTTTGTTAGTGCTCCGTGTTGGTTAGTATTTTGTAATCCCCTTTTTACTCGTAAACATACCCACCAAGCCTTTTCTTCTGGTATGTTCATATTCTTGATTAGGTAATGAAATAATTCAACAAATGACATGCTGTTGGCGTGATGAATGGCAATAACATTTAGAGCTGGTCTAAGATATTTATTGCCAAGTGGAAGGCCAAGTTTGTTTTGATTATAGATTGCCAAACCTTCTTCAGTGGTAAGGTAATTAGCAGTTCCTTGTTCAAATAATTTATATTTTTGTAATCTTCCATTCTCTAGACGGTATATATGAGTTTCAATTTCATGTGCTAATAATGCTTGAAATCTAAAGGCGGTTATTTTAGATTTTTTACTGATGAAAATTGTATTTTTTTTATTTATTTGCATACCAGATGTAGAAGTTTCCAGTACTTTTATTTTCCATCTTGAAAGCTTCTTATCTATCAAAAATTTCTCAGTTTTTTTAACAATGTCATCAATTTTTAGTCTTTTGCTTGTATCTGGTGAGAATTCTGATTCTTTAATAAATTTAATGGCTTGCTCATATTGATGCTCATTAACTTCACCAAAAACTTTATGGCTATATTCTATAAGTTCAGGTTCGCCAACATGTTTTACAAGTAGTAATTTATTTTTTATTTCTTCAATCTTTTTTAGATAAAGAGGCATTAACGGGTGGTTTATAAGGCGAGGTATTTTCTTTAACTCATTTAAATAATAGTTAATATCTAGGTCGTGTTTTTTATAAATAAATTTTGGTGAATGAGCAGGATTTTTTAGAAAGGTTTTTTGTTCATCTTCAATATTTATGGGTTTAATACGTGATAAAATTCCAATTTGTTCATTGATAGAACATATTTTTTTATCGATATTTAAAATAATTTTCTCTTCTCTAGTTTCCGAAGATGCAGCCGCTCTGTACTCAGGAACAGTTTTTGAAACATCTACCAAAAAATCAGATAAATATTTTCCTGATATTATAATTTTATAACTATGATCACTAAGGTCTTCCCTAATAAAGGGTATTTTAATTTTTTTATTTCTTACAAGCAGAGTTAATAATTTTTTTTCTTCAGGGATAGATATTTTACTATTTATGATATTTTTGGAACTATGCGGATCTATTTTTGCTTTAATTGGTCCACTATTAGTAGTAATAATGTTTACATATTCATAAAGGCCAATAACTGGCTTACTAGTAGAAACAACTTTGGTATTTTCTTTTTTTATAATTTTTGTAAATAATGTTTTTCCTAATTTTACACCTTCTATAGGAGATAATACTTTTAAGTCAGAAATTTTATTTAATCTATTTCTTAACATGACATGATTTGAAATTTGAATTGCCAAGCCAGCACGAGCATTAATTTCTAATATTTTGATACCACTTTTTGCTAAGGCAATATCAACTGCAAGATAGCCTACTTGTGTCATATATTGTGTACGAGAAGCAGCTAGCAGTATTTCGTCCCAATGTGGTATTACTATACTGTTTACCATTAAGCCATTTGGAAGTTTTTTTATTATTTTATTATATTGAACACCATATGTAGTTTTACCTGTGCCAATATCTATACCTATACCAACAGCTCCTAGGTGAAGATTTGCTTTACCATGTGATTCCATTGTTGGTAATCGAAGCATAGCAATAACAGGTACGTATTTAAAAACGATAATTCTTATGTCAGGCAAACCAGCTTCAATGTATTTATTAAAATATTCATTTGATATTAGTAGTTCTTCAAATAATACTTTGTCACGTAATCCTGATATAGCAAATTTACCATCTAAGATGGAGATACAGTGTTGTACTAAATCATCCCATTTATATTTTTTGTCATTAACATCAGTATATGTACTACCTTGTGTTTTTTGGATGGCAATAATTCCCTCTCCACCATAACCACGATTTGGTTTGATAACAAAACTTTTTGGTAATGCTTTAGGATTGAAGTTTCTTAGCTCTGGTAATGATTTTAAACTAGCATAAAGCTTAGCCACGCCTAAACCACGGGCTTGTAAAAAATGCTTAGTCCCTATTTTATCATCAGCTAATTTCTTTTTTGTTTTAGAATTATATCGAGATAGGTATTGTAAATTTCTAGAGTTGATCCCGAGTATTCCAGCAGATTTTGCGAAAAATGACATATTAAATTATTCTTCAATATTTTTATCTTGAAAAAGACTGCGGAATCTAAAAAATTCTGTTAATCGTAGTCCAGTGAATTTACCTAAAATAACTAGTCCAATAATTGGTAGAATAATCAACTCAGGCCATGACATAATAAGACTATTGAAGGTATTCCATACAATTAGGTAATAAGCTACTATAGAGACAATAACGGTGGATAGTGCGCTCCAGAGAGCTTCTTTTAGCCCTGCTTCGCTTTGTGCTGATAGAAACTTCTCAGATAGTGTAGACATAACCAGCATGGGGAAAATCGCAATAGATATTGCAAGAGAAATTTGGTAATAAGATAAAAACCAGACAAACCCTAAAAATGATAGTCCAATCAGCGATAAGACGATGCCGGTTTTTGGGATATATAATAATTTGAATTTGTTTAATAATTTACGTAATAAATAACTAACAACTACAATGATTAATAGTATACCAATCCCAAATACAATTCCTAATATATAAAGTGAAAGTGAGATTACGAGTGGAGTAAAAATACCAAATGTAGACATGCCTACGAATTGTCTGGCTAGAGTAATAACAAAGGCAATAAAAGGAAATACTAATAACATATAGATAGTATTGGATGGGATTCCTTTTGTAATAAAATTTGTAATTGCGTGTGATAGAAAAAAGATGGGAGATTTCTCACTTCTAGAATCAATAATTCTATATTCTATTGCTCTGTTTGTTAAATTAGTTGATAGAAGGTTATAATCTTTTGTTTCAAATATTGGATTTAGTGATTCAGGTCTGGTAAGTAGAATAAAATTAGGTTGTATTACTTGAAATGATTGCTGAGTAAGTTTTGAGGTTATTCCAATATTTTGATCTGTAATTTTTATAAATAATTTATTGTCTGAGGTAATTTTTTTATCTTCTTCTTGATTTTGCCAATATCGACTAAATGCTTGAAGCCCAATTGATGCGTTAGTATAAAAAATTAATGAATCAGCATTTTTTATGAATTCACTTTCCTCAGTGATTAGAGGTAATAATTTTTCTTCTGTTAAAAAGCCCGTATCTTCTTCAACAGCAGATATTACTTTTAATTGAACTCCATTATTAGCAGCTTGATCTTCAATTAGACTAAATTCTTCGAAAATATTTTTATCTGTAATTAATAATACTTGTTTGTCATAAACAAATATATCTTTTTTTATTAATTCTTTTTGTTCTCGTTGTTGGATAGTAAGAGTAACATTATGTAATCCATAACTATCAAATTCGTGAATTACTTCTTGTCCAAACTGAGCTGTGTTGGTATCAGAAAAATCCCAACGGTAGATTGGTGTGCCGGCATCTTTAATAGTTATAGAGTCTGATGCATCGAACAATGATTTTTTGCCAAATTCAATATAATCTTCGGAAATAATTATTGGTTGGATTGTATTTATATCAATGTTTTCTTCAATCAAAAACTCCTGAGCATTTGATTGTCCAGGTATAAAAATAAATATTATCAGTAGAGGGATTATAGCAAGAATTAACTTTTTCTTCATATGCAGTTACAGTAATTAATTTTTTTTAAATTGCCGCGAGCGGCCCCGCCTTGGCGGGATTTCGTCACTCCGTGTCTCAAGACTCTTAATATTTTAATATAATTAATCTTGAGTATTGTAATAGTTATTGTTTAAAAATATAAGTTGCCGCGGGTGGGACTTGAACCCACAAGGTCTTGCAACCACTGGATTTTAAGTCCAGCGCGTATACCAGTTCCGCCACCGCGGCCTATTTGTTTATAATGTTAAAGACAGTAATACCTAGAGCGACTGATACATTGAGAGATTCTTTTTTTCCATGCATTGGTATGTCAATTATAGTATGACAATTTTTTAGTATAGAGCTATCTAATCCCTTTACTTCATTGCCAACTACTAAGGCAATTGGATACTTTGGTTTTAATTTTGTATAATCAATACTTTTTTTTGATTGTTCTAAGGCAATTATTTGAAATCCTTGCTTTGCCAGTTTTTTTAATAAATGATTCGTTTGAGTAATTTTTTCAAAAGGAATATTTTTTTCTGCTCCTAAAGCTACTTTGTCTATTTTTGGATGTGGAGGAGCAGGAGTTATTCCAGTAAGGAATATTTTATCAATACCAGCAGCGTCAGCTGTACGAAATATCGATCCAACGTTGAATCGACTCCTGATATTTGGAAGGATTAAATAAAATATTTTATTATTCATCTGTTGAATGTAAATGGAGCGGCAAATTCCGCTGAGCGGGATGAGCTTTTAGTATTAAGTGAGATTAATTAATAATCTTAGAATAAAATTTATAAGTTAATTTGTAATGGAGCGGCAAACCGGACTCGAACCGGCGACCTTTTCCTTGGCAAGGAAACGCTCTAGCCAACTGAGCTACTGCCGCGCGTCGAAATAGTTTTTCTGGCTCCGTTTCCAATCAAGATTGAAAACTGCACCATTTACACTATTTCTCCTTCTCCTCGTCCCGAACTGCGGGACTCGGTAAAGATTAATTTAGTGGAGGCCACGAGCGGAATCGAACCGCTGAATAGAGGTTTTGCAGACCCCTGCCTTACCACTTGGCTACGTGGCCACAGCCAGATTAATAATATCTTATGTGCTGCTACGTAAAAATATAATACCAGAAAAATCATAATTTATCAAGAAGAATAGGTAATAAATATATGATTAAAAGTAAGTATTTAAGTAGTTAATTAAATTATAATATTTCAATAGTGACATGTCTTATGCCCCATTGCTTTGCCTCTTCACGTGTTTCCATCCAGATGTCGGCTTTGTGCCAATATCTAGCAGCCATACGATCTTCTACAACAAATATTTTATTGCCAAAGTATTCAGGAAATCTAACACGAGTTCCAATTTTTAGGAAGTTAGCAGCGATAATACCATCTCTTACATGTGCTCCTGAGGCAGTTATAAATGGATTACCCGATGTTTGGTCAGGTGTTGAAGAATATGCGGTCACAGGTATCACCATTGTTCTTATTGTTACTGGTTGAGGTCTATCTTCATTAATAGGTAGACGGTTTAATGTATCAAATACATTAATTTCCCATTGTTTCGTAAATCTTGATTGGATTTCAGGATATTCAATCTCTATTAGGCTTGTTTGAGCTACTACCTGTTGAGGGAAGGAATATTGCCAAAATATGATAGTTAATACAGCAAAGATAAGTGCTTTAGTTTTTACTGAATTGAATTTTAATTTCATAGTTAATTTAGTGGTAATTTAAGCTAATTTTAGCCTAAATGTATATAATTAGACCTATTTAATATTTATTGTTTATTAATAAATAGGTATCAAAAAACACCCTAACATAGGGTGCGTTTGATGGATCATCTTAGCATATAGGTTTATTGTGTCAAGGGGTATAGAAACATTAATAAAAAAACCTAACATATAGTTAGATTCTTTTGTGGAGCGGGTAAGGGGAATCGAACCCCTGTTTTCAGGTTGGAAACCTGACATAATAGCCATTATACGATACCCGCGCGCGTCGAAATAGTATTTCTGGTTCCGTTTCCAATTAAGATTGAAAACTGCACCCTATGCACTATTTCTCCTTTTCTCGTCCCGCACTGCGGGACTCGGTTGAGACTAAGTTATTAAAGTTATTCCTTTTGAAGCAAGAATGGTTACCAATAAAGTGAATGACATATCTCCTAGAGTGATTATGATCAGCATCTTTTTAGGAGGATATTTTATAGCTGCAAGGAATAGTATTAGAATGTCATTTGGTAGAGGTGTAAATCCAATATAAATATATGATATTAAAGGAATTGCTTTTTCTAACCATTTTCTTTTTTTAAAGAAGTGCGCAACTTTATCAATTCTTTCTGTCCACTTTTCATTTATTAGTTCTCGTCCTTTAGAACCTGCATAAAACATTATCATATCGCCAATTGCAAGTCCAATGCCAGATACTAATCCCAAGTAAATTGGATCCATGCCTCCGACTACAAGTGTAATAATAAGACTAATGAAGGAGATTGATCCACCAGCAGAAAAACCACCAAACAATGAAACAAAGAATGCAAGGATGTATCCATTTTGTACACCTATTTTATCTACTATCTCTTCTGGACTGATAAAATATAAAAGGGCGGTCAGTAATATCAAAAATATGACTAGGATTGAAAAAATTATTATTTTTTTTCTATAATTTTCTATCATATTTTAATTAACATTGCTATGGTTGCCAGAGATACTTATTAAGATCTATAAAATAACTCTCCTCTTTCTTAATAACTTTTACATTTTCTTTTCTTAGAAGTGTTGCTTGTACATTAGCTGAATGTTCTCTACAAGTTGTACTGATTCTTCCTTCACGATTAATAATTCTTTGCCAAGGTGTTTCTTTTAGTAAATTGTCCGGTAATATATGTAGGGCCCAGCCAACTTGCCTGGCAGCGCGTGGAGAACCAATCAACGCAGCAATTTGTCCATAAGTAGCAACTTTGCCTCGTGGTACTTTTTTGGTTAGTCTGTAAACTTTTTGAAAGAAATTTAAGGACATAGATATTGTTTCTAAACAGTGTTGGGATGGCGAGACTCGAACTCGCGACCCCTCGCTCCCAAAGCGAGTGATAGTTAGTATTAATACATCTAAGTCGGGGTGGCGAGACTCGAACTCGCGACCCCTCGCTCCCAAAGCGAGTGCGCTAGCCAACTGCGCTACACCCCGACACAGATGTATTACTAACTATTTTATTTTCAAGGTAATGATTTTATTGGAAACTGCGCCTGCCTGCCGGTAGGCAGGCTACACCCCGTAACTATATAGAAAGTTTGGTAAAATGCCGCGGGGCGGAATCGAACCACCGACGCAAGGATTTTCAGTCCTTCGCTCTACCCCTGAGCTACCGCGGCGCGTCGAAATGATACTTCAGGTTCCGTTTCCAACTGAAGTTGAAAACTGCACTCTTTATATCATTTCTCCTCTCCTCAATGAAGCTACGCTTCCTTTCGGTATAATTCTTAATGGTGGGCGATCCAGGAGTTGAACCTGGGACCTCGTCATTATCAGTGACGCGCTCTAACCAACTGAGCTAATCGCCCATAAATTGTTAATTGTTATTTGTAA
>SWBY01002132.1_pt1 | contig 103241 bp, 90 predicted proteins | sample 4693071 | NCBI WGS metagenome assembly SWBY01 (sample SAMN10267273, study PRJNA491770) | bioreactor metagenome | isolation source: DHS bioreactor inoculated with marine methane seep sediment | place: Japan: Omine Ridge, Nankai Trough | collected 2006-05-06 | reverse complement strand
TGGCTACAATTTAAGTAGTCAGACAACTTCTTCTTCTTATGAAGTAAACTACAAATAGTAGTGAAAAACCCCGACTTTGGTCGGGGTTTTTTTGTGGCTAGAAGTAGGGGTGATTCACGAATCACCCCTTAAATAATACCCTTACGAAGGTTGCACAAATCTAAATTCTAATACTATTTGCTCAGTTTGTATTTTGTAACGGTCCTCATTGGTTTTATATTAAGTGATTCCTATTACATAAAAGAAAATAAATAGTTTTTGGTAATCAAATCACAAAAGATTTGACAAAAATTTTATACAAAGTTATTTACTGTTCAATAATTTTTTTTTAAAGAATAATCGGAAAGTTATAATTTGTAACTACCAAAAAAGGAAGGAGTAGAAATGAAAAAGATTTTTGTTATTTTATTTGTTTTAGTAGCTTTCTCAATCTTCGGGCAAACAGTTGTTTTCGAGGATGATTTTGAGGGTGGCACAGCACTTTGGACACTGGAAGCTGAGCCAGCCGCTAACAACACCTGGGATCTTGTAGATCAGATCTCTCACTCACCTGTACACTCTCTTACCGAGAGTCCATCCGGCAACTATGCACCGGATGTAACCTACTCAGCCACTATTGCCAGTCCTCTGGATCTTAGTGCAGTGGTAGAAGCAGAACTTAATTTCTGGATGAAGTACGATATTGAAGGCGGTCTTTTTGACTTTCTCTATATTGATGTATCACCGGATAATGGTGCAAACTGGATCAATATTGGCACCTATTATGGAGAAGGAATCGACTGGACTGAATACATTATTTCTCTTGGTGGATTTGTAGGTAATGCAGAAGTTCTTCTACGTTGGCAAGTCGTAACCGATGGTGGTTATGAAGTGAACGGTATGTATCTGGATGATGTTGTCGTAACAACTTCCGATATCGATAATACTCCTCCACTGATCCTTTATGCAGGTCCTGAATTCTATGAAGGACCCGCTGAAGACTTTATCTTTGAAGCAGAGATCATCGATATCTCAGGTTTAACCTCAGCTGATGTGGTTTATACAATTGAAGGTGGAGCTGAGATCACACTTGCTTCCACCGGAAACACAGGTAATATCTACGACTTTGAAATTCCTTTCTCAGCTTATGGAGATCAAATTGATTTCAGGATCGTAGCAGTAGATGCATCTACTAATGCTAACGAAGGTGAGACAATTACCAATTCTATCATCTTTGGTGATCACCTGATCTATGATAATGGTTGGGTGGATTTCTATATTACTTTTGCTGAAGCAACTGGAGCAGCAGTAAAAATGCTTAATCCTGCTGGAATGGATCTGAATCTGGATTATGCCCTCATTAGAAACTATACAGATACGAATAACCCAAATTCTGATTTTGAATTCCACGTTTGGGACGATAATGGTGGTGTACCAGGAAACGATATGATTACGCCATTTATAGTAACTCCAGAAGCAACATTGGAAAATAACAGTCCAATGACGAGAATTGACTTACGCTCATATGCAGCACAGCTTGATAATATTCAGGGTGATTTCTATATAGGCTTCTTGGTGCCAACAGGCGTTGTGGCTTGTACAGAAACCTCACCAGGTACTTTTGGACAATCCTTTGCCTGGGATGGAGCAAATTGGCTTGCCGATGCAGCAGATTTCCATTTCCGATCAGTTGTAGAACTGGCAGAAGGTATTCCACCAGGAACAGTGGAAGGTAATGTAACCGATACCGATACTGGTGACACTATCGAAGGCGTAACAGTTGTGATGGGAGCATATTCCACAACAACAGATGGCAGTGGAGACTACAGTTTCGCTGTAGCTCCTGGTACCTACGACTTGGTTTTCAGTTTTGAAGGTTATGAAGATTTTACCGAAGCAGATATTGTAGTTGCATCTAATGATTTGATAACAGCCGATGCGGCTTTACAGCACCTATACAATCCACCAGAAGAGCTTACACTTCAGCACACAGGAGCCAATGTGATCTTGCAATGGAATGCACCTGTGGGACCTGGCTTAACCGATTATAACATCTATCGTGATGATGAAGTAATTGGTACTGTTTCAGCTCTTCTTTATATCGATCCCGATGTACCTGCCGGAAATCACTCTTATTATGTAACAGCTATCTATGGCGATTATGAATCAGTACCTTCCAATATTGTAGAATTAACGGGAAGTGATCCCAATATGCTGCCGATAGTTAACAAACTTGGTGGTAATCATCCCAATCCATTCAATCCAGCCACTACTATAAGTTTCAGTGTGGCTGAAACCGGACATGTAACTCTGGAAGTATTTAACATAAAAGGAGCTAAGGTTGCTATACTACGAGATGTAGTTCTTTCAGCTGACAATTACACAGCAGTATGGAATGGCAAAGATGGTAATGGTAGTCCAGTCTCAAGTGGAGTTTACTTCTACAAAATGAAAGCAGGCAAATACGAAGAAACTAAGAAAATGATATTAATGAAGTAAGAGAATTTAGCCTGATCACTTTGAAGTGGTCAGGCAACTTCTCCATATTAATGAAGTAAACTTGAAATAGTAGTTCAAAGCCCCGACTTTTGTTGGGGCTTTTTATTTTGTTAGTGAGATAGTGAAGTTAACACCTGAAAGAAAGGTTTTAAAATTCGCAGTTTTACCATCTGTAGTAATTTGCAAGGCTCCATCTTCACCAGAGATAAAGAGATTGTTTTCTAAGAATTTAAGATTTTCCATAGCTTGTGAATGTGGAAAATTAAACCTGTTCTGCAGTGAAGTAGAAATGAAAGCAAAATCCGGAGACACTGCATCTAAAAATAAAACACTGCTGGCAGTTTTGCTGCCATGATGACCAACTTTTAAAATATCACAATCTAATAAAATTGGATAACATTTAATTAAATGCTCTTCACCTTCATGTTCCAGGTCACCTGTAAATAGAATAGAAAGATGGTTGAAATCTAATCTAGCTACAATCGACATATTATTTTTGTTCTTATCGTGAAATGAAAGATCAGGATGCAGCAGTTTTAATTTGATGCTGTTAGCAATGATGGTGAGTGTGTCGGTAATGGTATGAACAATACAATCTTCTTCAGCGATTATTTGTTTGAATTCCGTCCAGATCTTCCTGGAGCAGAATTCATCTGTTACTGCTAAATTTTTTACGTCTAAGGTCGCAAAAACATCTTTATAGCCTCCATAGTGGTCATTGTGGGCATGTGTTATAATTAACCAATCCAGCTGCTTGACGCTGCAATTTTGCAGATAGGGCAGGGCGGAATTTTTGAAGCTGCCAAAATTGTCATCAGGAGGTCCGGTGTCGATCATAATAGATTCATTCTCTGGCGTTTCGATTAAAAACAGGTCACCTAATCCACAATCAAAAAATGTTACTTTTAAGAGTTTTGTGTCTCTATTTATGGAAACGAAGATAAAATAGCAAACAGTAATTATTATTGATATTCTGTAAAATATCAGTTTATTACACAATTTTTTTCTTTTAAAACAAAGCCATAGAAAACCAAAAGATGCATACAGTAAAATAATCTGCAAAGTACTAATTGAAATAAAATCAAAATGAAGTGGAAAGCTGGCAGCAATATTAGACCATTTCTCAAAGATCTGCATCAAAAAAAGAAAACTACTATGGTAAGTTGATATAAGTAAAGGGCATTGCGGTAACAGGATCACCAGAAATGCTAGCGGCAGGATTATACCAATTAATGGAATGCCAAGTAAATTTCCTATTATACCATTGAAACCAAATTGTTTAAAATGGATCATGGTTACTGGAGCCAGAAATAGATTTAAAATAAACGAAGAAAACATTATTATAAAGATGGAATTCAAGATTCGTTTACTCATCTTCATAGCAATGATCTCATCTTTATTAATGCTGATGAATCGAATACGAGGAAGTATATTTAGAAGTGTGAACACAGCTAAGAAAGACATTTGAAATCCAGCTGACAAAATCTGAGATGGCTCAATAGCTGTTATGATTATAAAACTGATAGCTAATATTTGATTCGCACTAACTTTGCGTTGATACATTCTGCTGATAAGTAGTAAACTGATCATGATCACTGCTCGTAAAACCGAAGCAGACCAGTTACAGATTGCTCCATAAAAAATTAGCGTAACGATAAGTAAAATTCGGGCACTATTGCGTTTATGGAAAAGGATAATAAAAACTTGAAAAATTATGAGAGAAAGCACCCCAACGTGCAATCCGCTAACTGCTAAAATGTGGCTTAATCCTGCTTTATTTAATAAGTCCCTGGTCAAATCTAATTCGGTTTTATCACCTATTGTTATAGCTTTCACAAATCCAGCATAAGTTCCGAAGCGTTCTTCAATTCGGGCTTTCAAAAATTTTCTTATTTTAATAATAACTCTTTGTACGAAGAAACCGGAGTTATTTGAAATCTTCACTGGTGCCATTGAGTATCCGCTGGCAAAGATCTTTTTGCGTTTCATTAAATTTTCGTAATCGAAAGCGTATGGATTGGAAGTATGTGAAAGACTTTTGATTTTAGCAACAGTATAGATCTCATCTCCATATTTGAGACTATCTTGTGATGTTGAAAATTTTATCTTACCAGTAATTGGCACATCTGCGATTGTGCGTAATTGCAGATAAAAAGAAAATCTACCTTCTTTTTCTAAAACATCTGATACAATTTTACCTTTGATAGGTTGCATAATAGGATCATTGTTTATGATTACATTAGAAATATGATTGCTAGGGTAACTGTGATCGATTGAAGTTCTAATAACCGCAAGTAAAAGGATAGAAATAAGAAGAACAGCAGTTCGAAATCCAGGTACAAAATACAATAATAAAGTTCCGATCAAAAGACTTGTACATAGCAGAAATGGAATTTGGAAGCTAGAAGCTAACAGTAAGCCAATTAGCCAGGCAAAAGCAGGTAAAGCTATTGGTACAGGTAGTTTTTGTTTCATAAATTTCTCACGAAAACAGTATGATTCTTTTACAAATTTCAGAGTAATTTAATTCAGAGATTAAACTCAATTTAACTATTATTAAAGATTAAAATAGCTTCTTGAGAATTTATGTACTATACTAAATTTAAATATTCGGTTGTTGTTTTTTCGTAGATTTCTTTGTTAATTGCTATAATTGTTTCAAGATCAGGTTGATCGATATTTTGGAAATTCTGCAAAGTATTTTGAATAATACTGTTGATTTGCAGATAAGAAATTTTTCTTTCCAGGAATAAGTTTACAGCAGCTTCATTTGCAGCATTCATAACAGTGGATAAAATTCCGCCGCTTCTGCCTGTTTCTAATGCTAAAAAGAAAAGAGGATATCGCGCTTTACATACATCCGAGAAATTTAATTCGGGAAGATCAAAAACATTGGTCTTATCCATGTTAGAATTAATTCTTTCCGGATATGAAAGTGCGTAAAGAATTGGAATGCGCATGGTAGGGAATGTCATTTGTGCCAGGATAGAGCCATCTATAAATTCAACAAAAGAGTGAATGATAGATTGGGGATGGATAATAGCTTTGATCTTGGAATAATCTTTTTCAAATAACCAATGTGCTTCGATTACTTCCAATCCTTTATTCATCATTGTTGCAGAATCTATTGTTATTCGAGCACCCATATCCCAGGTTGGATGTTTTAAGGTTTGCTCTAGAGTTACATTTTTAAATTCATTCAGAGGTAGTGTACGAAAAGGACCGCCGGATGCGGTGATAATAAGAGATTTAACCTCTGAAAGAGGAGAAGAGTTAATTGCCTGGAAGATAGCGCTGTGCTCACTATCTACTGGTATTAACTTAGATTTTGATGTTTTTAGAAGCGGCATTATGATGTGACCTGCCATTACAAGAGATTCTTTATTGGCTAAGGCCAGATCGATTCCACGTGATATTGCTGTAATGGAAGATCTAAGACCAGCAGAGCCAGATATGGCATTTAAGATAATATCACATTCTATTGTTTCCAGTGCTTCTTGTAAACGATCCGCACCAAAACTGAGCGCAGTATTTGCAGGGGTGTCGATATCTGGTTTCACTTCGTTGTTTGTAATAACAAGTTGGGGAATGTTGAATTCACAGGCCAAAGCAAAAAGGTTGTGAAAATTATTATTAGATGAGGCAAATACGATCTCTAATTTATCGCTGTGATTTCTTACTACTTCTACTGTTGATAATCCTATTGATCCGGTAATTCCTAAAACTGCTATTTTCTTCATGCTATCAAACCATTTGGTTATATTTTGTAGCCAATAGAAATTCGATGAGAATTTTCCAGATCGGAATTCTGTTCAAAGGCATAATTTATTAACCAAGACTTTATGTATAACGAGAGCCCGGATGTAAAATGTTCAACGTCATAACCCAGATAAAGATCCACAGCTCTGTGCATCTTTATCTCCCAGCCAAAGTGATAGTCAAAACTAACAGGACCCATGGCTAATGCCGCTGCCGTATCTCTTCCTTCCAACTGATTTTCTAAACCAAGAAATATACGGCTCTTCCTGCTGATTATCGGCAGTGTAAAACCGTAGTTTGCTTCCAGATCAAGACCTGGATTTACAATTTCATGCGTTCCATTTGCCCATAAGATCTGGGTAGAAAAAAAATCTCTAAGTTTCAAACCAAAATTAATTTTTTTGAATTTAAAATAAGTGGAAACATCAGCCCCAAAACCAAAACCGCTTTCTTCAGCCAGATTTCGATAGGCAATTTTGGGTGTGAAACCTAAAACATATTTGCCGAACTTTCTGGCCATTCCAAAGTAAACAACCAGATCAGAATTATTTACTGATTTATATTTGTAAGGTCTATTGGAACCTGATACAACCGAGTTTGGGTCATTCAATTTAGTAAGTGGAATATCATCAATTCCTATTCGAGTAAGAACTAACGAGAATTTGCTGGTTTTCCCCCAGATCGCTGAAGCTGTGTCATATTTAAGCAATCCAGCATATTCTTCTGCATGCATCAGTTCAAATTTATTCTCGGAAGCTTCATATAAATAGGCAGAATTCCAATATGCTAAACCAAAAGAATTTGGATCTGATACTCCTATATTGCCCAGAGCAAAATTACGAACTCCTGATCCCATACGAAAAATCTCTCCAGCATATTTAGTTGCTGATAGATTTACTACAAATATTATGATCAACGAGAGAAAAACGATTTTCTTTATATTCTTCATTTTTAATATCCTAACTTTTTTCGAACTTCTCATTACGTCTTTATGAACGTACCTACTATTTTCTTTAACTTACCACCGGTAAAAGAAATTGTCAATTTCGCATCTTCTCCTTTACCTTCGACGTTTAAAATAACACCCTTACCAAATTTGTCATGAGAAATTTTCTGTCCAATCTTAAAATATTTTTCACTTTCGATGATAACATGTTTTTGCTTCTTATTAGCGGAGTATCTAGGAGCTTGCATTTCATAATAGTTATAAGTTTCTTGTTGGATCAAATCTTCATCTATCTCAGAAAGAAAACGGCTGGGAAAAGCTGTCTGAACAGATTCATAAGTTCTGCGTGTACGACAATAGCTCAATTTCAATTGTTTTTTTGCCCTGGTAATTCCCACATAAAAAAGCCGGCGTTCTTCTTCTACATTTCCCGAATCATAGATCGAGCGAGAATGGGGAATAAGACCATCTTCCAATCCAACTATAAACACGTTATCAAATTCTAATCCTTTGGCATTATGCATGGTCATTAGCTTCACGGATTCTTCATCTTCATCTACATTGTCGATATCGGTTTGCAGCGAAATATTCTGTAGATATTCTTCTAGTTTTGGTTCTTCCCCTGTTTCTGTTTCATAGATTTCTGTAAATTCTTCAGTTGCAGCAATGAATTCTTTAATATTTTCTGAGCGAGCAATATCTTTGGGATCGTTGCTATCGTTATACATCTGTATTAAATGTAGCTGCTTTATTACTTTCTTAATTAATTTCATTACTGAGTGATCTTCTGCATATTTTTTCCAATCTTCCAGCATGTCTGCCAGCTTTTTTATTCTGTCTGCTGCAGCATTGGAAAGATATGGATTATCCTCAACCTGGATTGCTTCATAAAGGTTCAAGTCATCACGAACTGCAAGATCTAAAATTTTACTGATTGTAACTTTGCCTATACCACGGGCAGGGAAATTGATTATCCGCAGCATACTTTCAGAATCTACCGGATTTACCAAAAGCTTGAGGTAAGCTAATACACCTTTGATCTCTTTGCGCTGATAAAAATTTACTCCGCCTATGATCTGATATTTTATTTTTCTTTGGATAAAGGCATTCTCAAAAACTCTGGACTGTGCATTGGTACGATATAGTATCACACAATCATTTAGGTTAATGCCTTTTTTTCGCAGTTCCAAAATCTGTTCAGCTACATTTTCTGCTTCCTGGTTCTCGTTTTCCAGCTTAACCAGCACTGGTTTATCATCTGAATTAATACTAGTCCAAAGCTCCTTTTTATATCTTTCAGAGTTATTTTTTATAAGGCAATTTGCCGCATCAAGGATTGATTTAGGAGATCTGTAATTCTCTTCCAATTTTATTTTAACTACATTTTTGTAGTCATTTTCAAAACTTAGAATGTTACGAATATCAGCACCACGCCAACTGTAAATTGCTTGATCATCATCGCCTACAACACAAAGATTTTGATGATTTTTTGCAATTAGATTAACAATCTTAAATTGCGCATAATTAGTGTCTTGATATTCATCGATCATTACATAACGGAATTTTCTCTCATATTTTTTTCTGATCTCTTCATTATCGTGCAATAAAATTGCTGTATACATTAATAAATCGTCAAAGTCGAGTGCGTTATTTTTCTGTAGGAATTTTTGATATTCTGTATAGATATTGAGGACAGTGTCAGAAAAATAATTACTTTCGTTGAACTCAACAAAATCTTTAGGTAGAATCAGCGAGTTTTTCTGACGACTGATTATTTCTCTAACCCTGCCATAATTGAATTTCTTTGGATCAATATCGAGTCTTTTATAAATTCGTTTGAAAACTGATTTTTGATCGCTGTCATCGAAAATAGAAAAATTGGAGCTGAAAGGAAGAAAATTCTGTTCGTAGCGTAATATTCTTGTACATATAGAATGAAATGTGCCAACCCACAAAGAATGAGTGGAAATACTGAAAGTATGTTCCAATCTTTCACGAAGTTCTCTGGCTGCTTTATTCGTAAAGGTAACTACTAAAATATCCCAAGGATTTATTTTCTTTTCATTAATCAGATAAGCAGTTCGGTAAATTACGGATCTGGTTTTGCCGCTACCTGCTCCAGCAAGAACTAATACAGGCCCTTCGGTAGTTGTAACTACTTTTTGCTGTTCAGGATTTAGAGTTGTTGATAAATCCATAGATATTTTTTAAGCTTACCAGGAATGAGGTTCGGAACGCATTCCTTCCAATCTTTCCTCACTATCTTCATCAATATTTATAAAGGCAGATAATTTATACCAGTAAAAATTGTTTACAATATCTACATCAGTATCTTCATAAGTTGTAACATTGTTGTCCAATTCCGGTAAACGTTCATAAAATCCGTCATAACTCATTGAGCGATAAATATAAAATCCATCAATATCTACAATACCATTCCAGGAGATACTTACAAAGTTATTTTGTTCAATTATGTAAATATTAGTTACCTGCGGAGGAACAAGTATATTACCTTGATGAGGATCAACAGGATTATCTCTATCTAGTGAACATGACAGTAGGAGAATATAAACGCAAATTAGAACTACTACTTTCTCCATCATTAAAATCTCCAGGTAAAGCCAGTTGGATTAATTGAAATGCCCTTGCTGTAGTGTTGCTGTCGTATTTCATTCCAAACTTTATCATTGTATGTTTCAGTAGAGTTTATAGAATCATAAATTGTATAAATCCAAACTATAGCTCCAAGACTAAAAAATATCTGTGAAATAAAATAAGAGTCATTAGCATCTTCATAAAATTGATTAATATCAGTTATATAAGTTGCTTTCTTATATTTATTATATTTTTCCATTGCACTATCATGGTAATAATAGCTGGTTCCTAAAAAGATCAATTCTAAACCCAAGAGAATTTGCCCTTTAGTATATTCTCCTGATGAAAAATGTCCCCATCCGGGTGCAAAAGCTGATTTTATCAGATTAGTTGTAATACTCTGGTTTTTAAGTTCATATATTTGCAAAAGCTTTTGTCGATTATACAGATCAGCTCGAGCTTCAAATAATATTTCAGGAGAATCCCAACCATATTTTTCAGGATCAGAAAATTTTTTAATATCAAAATCACTAGAGTATAAATGGAATCCACATGTAACAATAGTAATTATGATTAATACTTTTAACTTCATATTTGCATTACTCCACTCGCCCTAGAACTTCGTCAATATTCGTTTCTAATAATTCTGAAATTTTATTGGATGGTGACACAGTTCTTGTTTTTAAATCGACTCGCCAGGCAAAATAGAAATTACCAAATGTAGAGAGCAGGTCATAACGAACTTCATATTTATACATTCCAATGGAATATGTAACTTTCCAACCTGAAGGTTTTACAACATCTCCGAACCTTTCTACCATATAATCTTCTACAATAGATACTTTTGTTAGTAAAAGTCCATTCTGATAATCACTAACGATATTCCTAGCAAATGTTTTAGGATCTTTTTCGGCTTCTAAGATATTCTGCATAATAAATATCTTATTTTTAGCTTCTTTTGTACTAAAGAGATTATTAGATTGAGTATATAGGGTTAGAGCTTGTTTATGTTCTTTAATCCGTTCTTTTTCTTCAGCATCGTGCATCTTTACCATTGCTTGCAGATATTTACTTTTTGTTTCCCTGGCCATTGCAATTTTTTCTTCAGCTCTAGAATAATTCTGAACAAGTTTAAAACATTCTTGGTAGGTAAAAATTGCTTCATCAAATTTCAAAACTTTTTCCATCTCACTACCGGAGATGATAAAATCATTACAAATTTCTTCGATACGAGCTAAAGCTTTTACCTTCCGTTCAGGACAATACTCATACACATTATCATAATATTTCCTAGCAGTTCTTAAATTGTTCTGTGCAATTTCTGACTCTGCCATTAACCAGTAAAGATTACCAATCTCATTGATAATGTCACTTTGTAATTGTGAAGGATACAAACTTAGCCTAAAACATACATCAAGAGCAGCCTTGTATTCTTTATTGGCTTTCATCTGTAGAGCTTCTTGCATGAAATCCGGTAATAAAATATCAATTTTTGGTTGAATTGATTTTCTGTAATCTGAGTCAGGAAAATTAGTCCAGAGTTGATGATAATCATCGAAAGCAGTAAGATTTTCAGCTTTTGCTAAATAAATATTACATCTATTAAATAGCATTTCCGGAATCAATTCTGAATCTGGTAAATATTGGATAATATAACGATAATATTCCATAGCTTTAATTGTGTCATTTTTAGAAATTACTTGTATAGCCAGCTCTTTGTAGCATTCATCTAGCTTTGAATCTGCGATTATAGAATTAGACAAATAAAATAGTCGTGATGCTAAAAGCCAGTTTTGTTTTTCGTAAGCTTTATAACCTAGTTGATAATAACAATCGGATCTTTCCAACTCGGCTCTGGTTGCCAAAGAGCTTTGGGAATGTGAAGCCAGGTAATTATCGTAATGTTCAATTGCTGTAGCGTAATTACTATCCATATAAAGATTATGAGCAATATGATATTTACTGTTCATAGAGCAACCCAATTGGAGCAGCAAAATTATGAAAATAAGAAAGTTAAGATTTTTCATTGTTGTTATTATTTTCCTTAAGTTGATTGTCTGGAATAAAAACAGGAATTTGATCGAGTTTATTTCCAAAAAATATAAAAAATAAAGCCAACATTACTGTAGACACAATAAGTAATTTTACTGATTCCATTTTAAATACAAGTATAGTAACTAAAACAATTATTATATTTATTAAATAAACAATAAGTGCAGTTACTTTTGCCGATTGCATAGCATTATCGATGCGGTGAGTTGAATGATCTTTACCACCCTGGCTGATTCGTCGACCATCCCTTTTTCTGGTTATGCTTACAAGCGAAATGTCAAAAATGGCATAACTAAGCAGAAGAACAGGAAGAAGGTAATACAATTTATCATTCATCCTGATTACGGCAATCCTGCCAGCAAGAATTCCCATTGTAGAAAGGAAATAACCAATAAACATGCTGCCGGCATCTCCCAGAAATATTCTCGCTGGGTTAAAATTGTATGGCAAAAAACCAAATACAGCTCCCGCAAAACTTAAAGCCAAAAGAGACATGGAATTTGTTTGAGCAGCTAAAGATGGAGTTTGGCTTATGAAACTAAGAGCATAAAATCCTAAGGCAAGAATACCAGACATACCTGTAATAATTCCGTCCATATTATCAAGAAAATTTAAGGCATTCATCAGGCCAACCATCCACAAAAACAAAATGGGTAAAGTTATATAAACAGGTCCAAACAATTCCATAAGATTATTGAAGTATAAAAATGTGAAACAAGAAATTGCCTGCCCGAGTAATTTTACGATAGGGCTCATCCCAAATTTATCATCTATAATTCCAACAAGAACAATAATAAGAGCTCCGACCAAATAACCAAGAATAGCAGTGTTTATTGCATGTAAATTTACGATAATAACGAAAACAGTAATTAAGGTGAAACCAGAAAATACAGCAACTCCTCCCATTAAAGGAGTAGCTTTTTTATGAACTTTTCTAGCATTTGGGTTATCTAGAAAATTGATACGATTAGCAAAACGAATTATAAAAGGTGTAATACTGTAGACAGAAAGAAACGCAAGGATCAGCACAGTAAAACATATATATATTATATTCATTAACACCTCAACTTATTTAACCGTAGTGCATTATAACTACTCTCACCACATTAGCAGGTGGTGTTTTTTGTCAAACCTTTTATACACCGCATTTCTGGTGTTTATTCACTGAAACAATTTGACAAAGAAGGCATCCGATAGAAAATTTAAAACGGAAAATGATAATGGAGAATTAATGAAGATTTTCAAAAATAGAAAGGCAAGTCATAATTTCTTTTTTGTTCAAGAATTAGAAGTTGGTGTTGCATTAATGGGAACGGAAATAAAGTCGATCAGAGCAGGAAAAATTAGTTTCAAAGATTCTCATGCACGTATTGAGAATAATGAAGTTTGGCTGCATAACCTTCACATAAGTCCATATGATAAAGCAGATCACTTCAATCATGATGCAGAGCGCAAGAGAAAACTGCTTTTGAACAGAAGAGAAATACGGAAATTAACCAATAAAGTCGAAGAAAAAGGCCTGACCCTGGTTCCTAAAAATTTATACATCAACGATAAAGGACTTGTGAAAATAACTTTAGCTTTAGCTCAAGGTAAGAGATTATATGACAAACGAGAATCACTACAGAAGAAAGATGCTTTAAGAAATATGGAAAGAAAAATGAAAGATTTATAAATCAAATTTCGTTCAATTATGAGTTTGATTCAAATCAATATTATCTACATTTAAAACGATTGACAAAATGAATCTAGAATTAAATATACAAATTGAATTTTTATTGATTCTGAGAGAGGGTTAATAAGATATTGAGGAGCTGAAATGACGGCTCAAAATCAAGAAGCATTTTATCATAACAAAAATTTATTAAACTTCACACATAGCATGCAAATACTATACATTTGTAGTTGTGAAATACTGCGTTTAAACAATCTATGATTTTTCTTAATGATTATCCATTTTACTTATATTAAGGAAGCAAAATGAAGAAAATTAAAATCTTAATGTTGGAAGATGTTGTAACCGATGCAAAACTTAATGCAATACAGCTCTCCAAAGATGGATTCAATTTTACATATAAACTTGTTAGTTCAGAAGATTCATACATTAAGGCTATAAAAGAGGATCCACCAGATCTAATATTATCTGATTACAGTTTACCTCAATTCAATGGTTTAGAAGCCTTGGAAATACTTCAAAATATCAGTCCAGAGATTCCATTTATTATGGTTACAGGTTCACTGGATGATGAAACAGCTGCTCAATGTATAAAGCAGGGAGCTTGGGATTATGTAATAAAAGAGCGTATTGTTAGGCTTGGGCCTGCAGTAAAAAATGCTCTTCAAATTAGAGATGAAACCTTAAAGAAAAAAGCTGTAGAAATGGCTTTGAAACAAAATGAAAGAAAATTCCAAAATTTCACAGAACTTTTACCGGAAGTAGTATGTGAAACTGATCTGGAGGGTAATCTTACATTTGTTAATAAAAAAGCATTTGAGGTTTTTGGCTATACTTCAATGGATCTCAAGAAAAAACTTAATATCCTAAATATGTTAGCTCCCTTCGAAAAAGAACGGGTTATGAACAACCTGCACTCTCTCTTCAAAGGTAAAAAATCAGATTCATATGAATATGTAGCAAGAAGAAAAGACGGAACCACCTTTCCTGTAATGATCCATGCCAATGTAGTTCTAGAAGGTGACTTGCCTATTGGTATGAGAGCAGTTGTTGTAGATATAACAGCTCAAAAGAATCATGAAGAAATTATTCGCCAAAATGCAGAAAAAATGAGTTTGATAATAGATAATTCTCCTATTGGAGTTTGTACAACAGATCTGGTCGGAAATTTTCAAACGGTAAACCCGGCATATTGTAATATACTTGGTTATAGCAGTGAGGAGCTTATAGGAAAACATTTCAACGACTTTACTCATTCCGATGACATATCCAAAAACAAAGAGCTTTTTAATAAATTAGTAAAATCAGAGATCCAATATTTCGATCTGGAAAAAAGATATGTCAGAAAAGACAAAGAAATTATCATTTGTCGTATAAGAGCCCAAATCGTTCATAATGCAAAGGGAAAACCTTTCTTCGAGATAGCTGTTGCCGAAGATATTACAGCTCAAAAGAAAGCACTGGAAGAATTGAAATACCGCGAAGAATTTAATTTTGCACTTTTTCATCATAATCCTATTGAAACGATGGTTGTGGATAAGGATGGCAGGATCATGCAAACTAATCAAGCGATTATAAACAATAGAACCAGACCTCCGGAAATAGGCGCAGTAATGTACAAAGATTATGCTGCTGATCACGAAATCGATATGTTTGATGTTTTGATGAAATGTATAAAAACAGGAAAAACGATGAATATTTCTAATAGCTCTTATAAAGACAAAGTTTGGATGATTCAAATTGCTCCCTTCAGGGAAGGTGCAATTATTACCTCGATGGATATTACTGCCAGAAAACATGCAGAACAAAAACTTGTGAAATCTTTGCAGGAAAAGGATGTTCTTTTAAAAGAAGTTCATCATCGTGTTAAAAATAATATGCAGATCATATCCAGTATGCTGAAATTACAAGCTAGACACATAACTAATGAAGAAGCATTGCAACATATTAATGATAGTCAAAATCGTGTGAGATCTATGGCTCTTATTCATGAAAAGCTATATCAAACAGATGATTTTGAGGAAATTGAATTCTATGGGTATGTTCGTAGTCTTATTAACTACTTAATCTTATCTTATCGAGAATTAATGGCTCGAATCTCCATTCAAATAGAGATAAAAGATATCTGGCTTGATATTAATACATCAATACCGTGTGGACTTATCATTAATGAATTAATCACAAACTCACTTAAATATGCTTTTCCCGATGACAGAAAAGGAATTATCAGTATATCACTAACCAAAGCAGATTCAGACAAATTAAAATTAGAAATTAAAGATAATGGTATTGGTTTTCCTAAAGGATTCACTATAGAAACAAACGATTCTTTAGGCTTGCAGTTGGTTACTGCCCTATCTAAACAACTGCATGCCACATTAGAGGTTAAAAGAGACGAAGGTGTTTGTTTCACTTTTGAATTTAAGTTAAAGAAATAGTTATGTGGTTGTGGGATAGTAGAACTCATCAGAAAATAGCATCACTTGCTTTACAGAAATGCGATAAAACTTTTGTAAATCTGATGAAAGTGCACCAGGAATTTTTCATTTTGGGAATTGAAGCTCCAGATCGTATTTTCAAAGATATTACAAATCATTATTATAATTGCACTCCCAATGCTTATGGTATTCATCACGGTAAAATTATTCAAAAAATCGAAAAAGAAATTATTCTCATCGAAAGTATGCTGCAAAATCTAGATAAGATTATATTGCATGATAATATAGCACCATTTTTGTCTGCACTTCTAAATACACCTTTAAAAGCTTTCATTTTTGAGTTAGGAGTTTTATCACACTATATTGCCGATCTGCATCAACCAATGCACACTGATGGTAAGTATCGATTTGCTGATGAAGAGACTGTACACAAAATTTTGGAAGCTGATACTCGTATACACTTGGAAGAACTCCAATTTATTTCTCATAGAAGACAAAGTATAGATGATCCTCTTGGTTTCTTTACTTTCCAAATTTTTGAGATTAACGGTTTTTACGATGATCTGATTGATAGATATTATTTAAAGAAGGGAAAAGTGAAACCTGACAGATGGATTAATTCGAAAGAAATTATTGAGACCTGCCTATCCACCGCTGCTATGAATATTGCTAATGCATTTCTTGGATTTGAAAAGAAGGTTAGATATTTTAAACCAGCTGCTAATAATGCCAGATTACTGAAGAAATTGAATTCTAAAATTCGTAACGATAGAGCATATAGGCTCATTGAGTATCCAAGTGGCACCATTTCTATGAAGTACAAAAAGACTATAATTATAAAGTAAAAAGGTTAGTGAAAAAAATGGATCAAGAAAAAAACTTAAAAAATAGAAAACCTCTCAAACAAAGCGAAGATTTGTATGTAGATTGCGAACAACGCTATAGAGAAATCTATGACAATACAGCACTAGGACTTTATAGAACGACTCCGGATGGTAAGATCATATTGGTTAATACGGCAACTTTAAAAATGCTTGGATATAGCTCTTTAGAAGATTTGCAGCAACGAAATTTGGATCGCGATGGATATAGCCCAGATTATTCAAGAGAAACTTTTAAAAAGATCATGCAAGAAACCGGAAATCTAAAAGGTCACGAAGCCATTTGGAAGCGAAAAGATGGTACAAACTTTTATGTAAGAGAAAGTGCCAAGGCTATAAAAGATAAAACTGGTAAAGTACTTTATTATGATGGAGTTTTGGAAGATATCACAGAAAAAAAACGAAAAGAACTTATAAATAATGTTCTTCTAAAGATCTCACATTCTGCTGCTACAATATCAGAATTGAATCCTTTGATACAAAGTATCAGAGAACACCTTAGCGAACTTATCGAAACTACAAATTTTGGAGTAGCAATCTATAATGGTATCGAAGGTTCCTATACATTTCCCTATTATATAGATCAAAATGAAGAAGTTCAAGAAAATCAATTGGAAATGATTCCTAACAGCTTGACGGAGTATTGTCGCAAACAAGGAAAAGCCGTTTTAGTTGATTCGATAATAATGAAAGATCTGGAACGAGATAACAAAATCGAGCTAATTGGACCTGATTCCAAAGTGTGGTTAGGAGTACCTCTTATAACTTCGAATGGTACAATTGGAGTAATGTCTTTACAGAGCTACGAGAACCTACGGGCCTATACAAACGAGGACATTGAAATATTAGATAGTGTAGCAGATTCAATAGCTATTGTTATCGAAAAAAAACAAGCTGAAACAGCCTTGTTGGAAAGCGAAGAAAAGTTTCGCACACTATATGATAACACGGCTTTGGGTTTATATCGAAGCACTCCTAATGGCGAAATATTAATGGCAAATCAAACCATTGTAAATATTCTGGGCTATGACTCTCGCGAAGAGCTCATGAGTATAAATCTGGGTGATGGACATTATACATCGGATTACGGAAGGGAACAATTCAAAAAAGAGATGAGAGAAAAGGGTGAAATTAAAGGGCTAGAAGTAAAGTGGAAAAGAAAAACCGGTGAGGAAATTTATATCCGTGAAAGTGCACGTGCGTTTCATGATGAAAATGGAAAGATAGTATATTATGACGGGGTAGTGGAAGACATCACCGATAAAAAACAAATTGAGAATGCTTTGCAGGAAAGTGAACAGCGTCTATCATTGGCATTGGAAAGCACAAATTTGGGATTGTGGGATTTAAACAATAAAACAGGTAAAGTTTATCGAAATGATATCTGGGCAGAAATGTTGGGTTATTCTGCTGATGAGGTAAAAAACGATATGAATTTCTTTGAGAATATTGTACATCCAGATGATATTCAGGAATTACGCGACAAATCGAAAACTGCTGCCAAGTATTTAGATGTAAAATTCGATGTAGAACATCGAATGCGTACAAAAGACGGGAACTGGAAATGGATTCGTGACTGGGGTAAAGTGATAGAATGGGATGACAATCAAAAGCCTGTCAGGATCATTGGTACTCATCTTGATATTGATGAAGAAAAAAAGATGCAGCTTGCACTCAAAGAAAGTGAAGAGAAATTTAGAAAGCTATTTGAAAGTTCAACTGATTTCATGTGTGTGATGGATCTTAAAGGTACATTTACCGATGTTAATCCTGCAGCTGAAAGGATAACTGGTTATACAAGAGATGTGTTAATTGGTTTGAATTTCATTGAATATGCTACGCCCAAAACTAAAATAAAATTGTTAAGAGCATTTAAAAATTATTTAAAAGATGAAATATCTCTTATTGATTTTCCAATTGAGGTGAATATTCAAGGAAAAGGTATAAGACATTTTGAATGCAGCATTGTTCCGATCTGGGAAGGGGGGAAGACGGTTGGATTCCAAGGTAGTTCCAGAGATATCACCCATAGAATTAATAGTGAAAAGCAGTTACTGGAACAACAGGATCACATAAAAGTAATAAACAGAATTTTACGACATGATATTACAAATTGTTTAGCCATTATGCAAAGTGCTATTAATATATATATCCGTATAAATGATAAAAATATGCTTGATGAAGTTTCTCGACAAATAAGAAAAGGTACAGAATTGATCGGGAAAATGAGACAATTAGAAGAATCCTATATAACCAAAATGGATCTTAAACAATATTCATTAAAAAAGGTAGTTGAAAAAATTGTAAAAAATATTAGGAGTATGAAGATTAACGTTCTTGGTGATGGATTGATCGTTGCTGATGAAGCTTTGGATTCAGCAATTGAAAATATTATTGCAAATGTTGTTAAACATGCTAAAGCTACTGAAGTAGATATTTCAATAAAAGAAAAATATAAATTCTGTCTTTTATCAATAGCAGACAATGGAAAAGGAATATCTGATGAAGTAAAAGAGAAGATCTTTATTGAGAGCTATAAATCTGGATCTACTGGAAATACTGGTTTAGGATTATTCATAGTAAAGAAAACAATTGAACGATATGGTGGATCGGTTAGAGTGAAAGATAACAAACCAAAAGGAACAATTTTTGAGTTAAAATTACCCAGGGAATAATAAAATTATTTTATTAATATAATGACACAAAAAAAGGGAAGCTTTTCAGCTTCCCTTTTAGTTTTATTAATATCTTTTTTTCTCTTGAACCCTGGCAGCCTTACCTTTGGCTTTGCGAAGATAAAAGAGTTTAGCCCTGCGTACACGGCCGAAACGTACCACTTCGATTTTGTCAATATTTGGTGAGTGCAGCGGGAAAATACGTTCTACGGCAATACCATTACTGATCTTGCGAACAGTAAAGGTTTGAGAAATTTGTGCTCCTCTTTTCTGGATCACGATTCCCTGGAATATCTGAATTCTTTCTTTAGATCCTTCTTTGATCTTGTAATGAACCTTGACTGTATCTCCAACACTGGTTTTAGGAAAATCGGTTCTTATCTGGTCCTTACTAATTTCATGAATTACATCCATTGTTCCTCCTATATTTTTCGGAAGCAAGTTTGTTTAAAATTATAGCTACAGCACTGCGTACGGAAAGGTGGTTGTAATTGCCAACTCCTTCTATAGGTTCCAATACATCATCTGCCATTTCGTGAACAGATTTTGCTAAACCGTTGCCCGTACCAAATAATAGCAAAACTGGTTTATCAATTTTACTGCATTCTTCAAAACTTATCTGGTTTTGCAGTTTTGCTGCTGTAGTAGTAATTATTGCACAATTTCCTTCCTGTGATTTTACTTCTGTAATTGCGGCATCAATATCTTTAACAAATTCAATAACCGAGAGAGCATCAACTCTATCGGGATTATAACTTTTGGCAATATCGCTTTCCCAAAATTTTAATATACGCCGCATCATATCTTCTTGCGTTTGTAATGGATTGATTATGAAATACTTTTTTACACCGAATGTCCGGCAGCTTCTGGCTATATCATGAACATCGAGATTTGTGATTGAAGTTGTAACAACATCACCAAATTTATTATAAGCCGGATGATGTACAAGTCCCAAATACAAATTACTCATCATTCTCCAAGAGGTCAGGTCTGTTCTTACGAGTAATTTCAAGTGCCTTTTCTGCTCGCCATTCATCAATTTTTTTATGATTTCCCGAGATTAATACATCGGGAACCTTTAAACCATTGAATTCCGGTGGCCTGGTGTAATGTGGGCAGCCCAAAATACCATTTTGATGAGAATCAGTTAAAGCAGAATCGATATCACCCAGAACACCTTTTTGCAAACGAGCTACAGCATCGATGAATACCATTGCCGGAATTTCACCTCCGGAAAGCACATAATCGCCTATCGAAAATTCTACTGTAATCAATGTGTCTCTTATTCGCTGATCAATTTCTTTATAACGACCACATAAAATGATAACTTCATCTACTTTGCTGTATTCAATAACTTTTGGTTGTTTTAGCAATTTCCCCTGAGGTGTAAAATAGATCACAGGAATTTCTTGTCCCTGTTTTGCATGTAAGATCGCTTCATACAAAGGTTCCGGTTTCATTACCATACCAGCTCCACCACCATAAGGATAGTCGTCTGTAGTTCGATGTTTATCATGAGCAAAATCTCTGATATTAATCAAATTAACTTCTACAGCTTTTTGCTTAAGAGCTATTCCGACCATACTTTCCTGAAGAAAATTTGTGAACATATCCGGGAACAGCGTAAGTACATGTATCTTCATAATTCCAGAAATCCTTTGATATCTTTCAGGTTAAGGCCATTTTCATCAATTCCAACAACGTAAGCTTCTACCATAGGAACCATGATCTCTTTACCATTTTCATTGTCAAAAGAGATAACTTCATGTGCTCCATTAAAAAAAGATTCAGTAATAAATCCGATCTCATTTCCCAAAAATACTACTGGCATTCCAACCAGATCGATTACATCATTTTCGATATTTAATTGTTTGATATCTTTCTTTGCCAGCATAACCTGAACATTGCCATCTTCTACAACATCATCAGCAATTTCATCATCGTCAATCCTGATCTTGATCCCGTTATCGGTTTCAAGATCAATTACTTCTACGTAACGCACTCTATTGTCTGTAAAGAACAAAAAAATATTCTTTAGAAAAAAAAGCTCAAAATTTCCTGCTTCTTTAAAAGATATAAATCCGTTTTTGTTTAAACAGTTACCAAGTTTGCCAATGGCAACAAGGTCTTTGATCTGCATTTATTCGATAATTTCCAGTACCGCTCTTTTACCTTGTCTAGCAGAAACAGCATTCATAATTGTGCGAATTGCACTGGCTGTACGTCCCCGCTTGCCGATAATCTTGCCTATATCACTTTTCGCCGATCTTAATTCATAGATGGTAACCTTCTCACCACTTACTTCCTTAATATCGATTGCAGCAGGATCATCAACTAAAGCTTTTACAACGAATTCTATGAGTTCTTTCATTAGTAACTCCTATGCTTTCGTTTCTTCTTCCGGTTTCGTTTCCTTTTCTTCGACTGGTTGAGGTACTTCTTCTTTAACTTCTTCCTCTACAGGAACTGGAGTTTCTACAACAGCTTCTTCTACAGGTTTTGCAGTTTTTTCTGGCTTAGCAGCTTCTTCAACAACTTCTTCTTTTGGCTTTGAAGTGTTTGCTTTCTTTGGAGCTTTTACTGCTTTTTCTTCTGTAGCATCTTCTTTATCTTTTTTAACTGCTTTCTTTACCGGCTTCTTTTCTTCTTTTTCTGTTTCTTCTTTTTTGGCAGGTTTTGCTTTTTTAACTGCCTTTTTTGCTGGTTTTTTCACTTCTTCTTCAGTTACTTCTTTTTCACCTAATTTAGCGTTATGGAATTTTTCCATTACACCAGCTTTTTTCAGTAATGAACGTACTGTATCGGATGGTTGGGCTCCAACGCCTAACCAATATAATGCTCTATCCACATCTACTTTTAGTGTGAATGGATCTGTTTTAGGATCATAATACCCAATAGATTCAAGATATATCCCATCTCTTTTCTTGCGTGAATCGAGGGTAACGATTCTATAAAAAGGCTTGTTAATTGAGCCCATTCTTTTAAGCCTAAGCTTTACCATTTCAACTCCTTATCTTTTCCACATGTCTTTATATAACAAAATGGATTAATTTTTTTTGCACTTATGCCGTCAAGCATTTTTTAGTAACTGCAAGAATTCTAATAACTTAATAATATTTACTGTTACCTTTGTGCCACTAAAATCACTCTTTAAAATAATGCTTCTTTAGAAGGGGAGCATTCCCTTTTGCATAGCTTTATTGCCAGCAAAGTTTTTCATCATTTTTTTCATCTGATCAAACTGTTTTAGAAGCCTGTTAACTTCCTGGATAGAAGTTCCGCTGCCTTTGGCAATCCGAAATCTTCTACTACCATTAATGAGAGTTGGTTTTTCCCTCTCTTTGATCGTCATACTATAAATAATGGCTTCTATATGTTTGATGTCTTTTTCATCGACTTTCAATCCTTTTAGAGCTTTTCCGCCTGCTCCCGGGATCATGCCCATTAGCTGGTCAAGTGGTCCCATTTTCTGAATCTGCTGTAATTGAGATAAAAAATCGGTGAATGTGAATTGGTTCTTTTTGAGCTTTTGAACCATTAATTCAGCTTCTTCGGCATCGATGGTTGCTTCGGCTTTTTCGATGAGACTAAGCACATCACCCATACCAAGGATTCTGCTGGCCATACGATCTGGATGGAATTCTTCCAGATCAGAGATCTTTTCTCCCATACCAACAAAAACAACAGGCTTATCGGTAACTGCTCGAATAGAAAGAGCTGCACCACCACGCGCATCACTATCCATCTTAGTTAATATCACACCATCGAATTCTAATTGATCATTGAATTCTTTGGCTACAGTTACTGCATCTTGTCCTGTCATTGCATCTGCAACGAAGAAAATGTAATCCGGTTTCAGGAATTTTTTAAGGTCCCTTAGTTCCTTCATTAGTTTTTCATCGATGTGTAAACGACCTGCTGTATCGAAAAGGAGAAGATTTGCATCTGTTTTCTCTGCTTCTTTTACAGCTTTTTTGGCGATTTTTAAAACGTTCTTTGCCTTTTCATCTGCGAAAACGGGTAGGTTCAACTGACTGCCCAGAACTTTTAATTGATGAATAGCAGCGGGTCGATAAATATCACAGGCAACCAGAGCAGGTTTTAAAGAATTCTTTCGAAAGTTACTGGCAAGCTTAGCGCAGGTTGTTGTTTTTCCTGATCCCTGCAATCCTACCAGCATGATCTTATTAAGCTTATTCTCATGTAGGCGAACTTTGAAATTCTCATTTCCCATAAGGCTGATGAGCTGTTCATGAACAATCTTAACTACTTGATGGCCGGGAGTAAGGCTTTTCATTACCTCAGCACCAACAGCTTTCTTGCTGACTTCATCTATGAAGTTTTTAACGATTTTAAAGTTTACGTCAGCTTCTAGCAGAGCACGCCGAACTTCGCGCATAGAATCTTTGATGTTTTGTTCGGATAGCTTTCCATGCCCTTTTAGTTTTTTGAAGATCGCATCGAACCGTTCACTTAAACTATTGAACATTCTATATATTACCTTAAACTACTAATTTGTTGCGAATAATTATCGCTTTTAAAAATATAAGAACCGGCAACTAAAATATCGACTCCATTCTTTTGAAGTTCGTGAGTGTTTTCATTATTCACACCACCATCAACTTCAATTTGTAAATTGGGATTTACATCAGCTGCAAATACTTTCAGCTTCTTAACTTTATCATAAACCAGTGGAAGAAAACTCTGACCCCCAAAACCTGGATTTACACTCATCAACAAAACAAAATCCAGATCGGAGAGGACGGGTAAAATAGTCTCAATGGGTGTAGCAGGGTTCAAGGCTATACCAGCTTTCACTCCAAAATTTTTCAAAACATGGACCTGTCGATGTAAATGATTTTCTGCTTCCTGATGAAAAGATACATAATCGATCTTCCATTTACCCAGAAGCTCCAGATAGTCTGCTGGATTTGAAACCATTAGATGAACATCTAACGGTATTGTCGCCATTTCTTTGATCTGCTTTATGATCGGCATGCCGAATGTAAGGTTAGGCACAAAATGCCCATCCATCACATCAAGATGTAAGATGTCGGCTCCTGCTTTTTGAACAGCTTTAATTTCTTTTTCCAGATTTAAAAAATCCGTTGAGAGAATTGACGGTGCTATTTTGACCATTTTCTTCTTCCAATTCTTGGTTTTTCTTGTCCTATAAAAAAGACAATTTCTTTCAGCTTTATTGCTAAAATGGATTCTATATCAGATATTATCTGACTTTTTCGTAAGATCAGTTCCTGCATCCAAACGTTATTCATAACTGAAACAAATAATACATTATGCTCTACTTTATTTAATTCAGTACGCTCAGCTAGCAGTTTTCCAACTATCTTCTGCCATCCAAAAGCCAAAGTTACAAAATCATGATATTCAGCTCCGGCTAAATTGAAGACAAGCTTCTGCCAAGCATTCCCTGCAGGACTCAGATTCATGAGTCTATCTAATTTAAGTAAATCTTGAGATCAATCTTTCTTGGTGTAAAGAGTAAATCCCCACCAGGAAAATATTGAAACTGCAATAATTGCCCAATAGGCAGTTCCCAAAGCATTGTAGGCATTCGGGAAGAAATTGGTTAGGAAATTAATAGCAAAAAGAGCTGGGATTGCAGCTAGAACAACCAGAAGTACAAATCCTAATATCTTCTTAACTTTGTCACCATTAATAAGAGACACCGCTATCACACCTATAGCGATTAAAACAGCAGTAATAACCAGGATCAGAAGATTCTGAACTATTGGTAATTGAATCTTTCTGAGTGCAATAACCGGGCTGAACAAAGCGACAACCAGAAGTACAATACCAGAGATACGATGGATGAGAGCTAAAACTTTAGGATCTGCTTCTTTTCTACGCTGATGTTTCTTTGTGTATAGAAAAACCAAACCAAATACGATGGCAAAAAATGCCAGGTAAAAGAAAAATCCAAATGTCGGGTCATCGGAAGAAAGCCCTAAGGCTGCGAAAGCTAATAAGAGAACTATCCATCCAATTATGCTTACTATTTTTTTCAATGTAACCTCCCTTAAACTGATTTACTCCTGCTCAACATTCACGTTCAATACAGTTTTGATAGCAGTTGTAAATTCTATAGCTACTTCAAAACTTCCAATTTCCTTAAGATGTTTATCCATATTTATAAAAGATTTATGAATTTCTATCTCTTTTTCTGCCAGAGCTTTTGCTATATCAGTTTCTGAAACTGAACCGAACAAATGCTCATTATCGTCAGCTTTTCGAGTGAATGTAAGAGTAACTTCATTGATCTTTTGAATAAGTGCATTGTATTCGTTTTCCATTGCAAGTTTTTCAGCTTCAGCTTCTTTTACAATTGCTTCCACTTTGGAAAGATTGTATTTTGTAGCAAGAATAGCCAGGTTCTTTGGAAGCAGATAATTACGTGCATATCCATCTGCAACTTTTACAACACTACCAGCTTCTCCAAGCTTTTTTATATCTTTAGCCAGAATGATTTTCATCATTTTCCTCCATAACTCTAATTTTTCTGAAATCAAACCAGATATCCAGCATACCCACAAGGGCTACCAGTATCAGGATTGGTATATTCAAGGCCATTGAAAAGATCAATAAAAAAAGCAAAAATTTGGATTTGGTGAAGAAATTTCTCCAGAAAAAATCCAAGATTGATACTCCTTGAATGATAAACAATGGTACTAAAATCATAAGTGAATTTATACCAATTATTCGTACTTGTGGCAGAATGAACAGAAACAAACTTACAATCAATAAGTAGATTAGATAAAACGGCAATCCAATCCTTCGATGATCCCATTTGTTCTGTAATTGTCTGGAAAGCAGCAATGAACCAAAATACAAACCAAAAATTATCGATACCATCCAGGTACCAATGTAATATTTAGTTAATATTGCTTTGGTCGATTCTATTAGTTCCAGGGCAAGTGGTAATTGCTCCTGATTTTCCATGAGAGAAGATTGTAAAAAACTCTCTACATTTTGCATTGCCAGCATTACGTTTTCCAGAAGCTGCTTACCCCAGATAAATTGCCGGGCGATTGCATAACAGCAGTTCACAGCAGCAGCTGCCAGTATTGCATTTAAATAGCTATCTGATTTTTGCATAATATAGAAGTATATAAATATGCTAACGGCTATTCCAATGAATACATCGAAAAACGTGATCCAGTCTATAACATTTGCCAGAAACAAACCAGCGACTGCCAAGACGAATAAAAGCATGAACAGATAAAATCTGTTCAAGTATTTTCCACTGAATGATAGTGTAAAGATCAGTCCCCATAGTGGGGATAATGTAGCGAGCACTGCCGCTAAGACAGCAATAAAGATCACTTTAAATTATGATTTATTTATGCTTGTCTGTGTAGATCAGAAGTGCCATTTGGCGAGATTTTTTAATTTCTACTGCCAATTTTCTTTGATGCTTGGCGCAAGTTCCGGTAAACCTTCTTGGTGAGATTTTGCCACTTTCTGCTACAAAACGTTTCATAAGGCCAACATCTTTGTAATCAAGAACTGCTTCCTTGTTTTTGCAGAAGAAGCATACACGTTTTTTAAAGAAGAAATTCTTCTTTCCAAAACGTCCACCTTGTCTTCCACCAGATCGATTTTGACGATCTCCGCCGGGACGACTTGGTCTATCTCCGGTACGTTGAGGCCGATCTCCGCGAGGAGCACCACGATAACCGGTATTAGTAGTCGGACGAGGACTAGCTGTAGTGGTTGCAGTAGTTTTCACATATTCTTTTTTTTCTATTTTTTCTTCCATTTTATTCTCCTATGAAATTTAAAGATGATTTCGATATTATAATCAATTGTAGTTTAGAACGGCACATCATCGTCAGTAATTTCAGATTTTACACTGGGTTGGCTTCCGCCGGTAAAATCGTTACTTTCTGATTTTGGTTGAGCAGTATACTCTGATTTCTCCAGAAATGAAACCCTACTTGCTACTACTTCTGTTGCCTTTCTACTTTGATTGTTGGAATCGGTATATGAACGAGATTTAAGGTAACCTTCTACAATAACCGGGCTGCCTTTATGCAGACTTTCTGCACATTGTTCACCACGTTTGCTCCAAACAATTACATCCATGTAACTAGTTTCCTGCTGCCATTCTCCATTCTTCTGATAACTGCGATCAAAAGCAATAGAAAGTTTAGCAACTGGAGTTCCATTTGGGATGTATCTTAAATCGACATCACGTGTTAAACGTCCGCTCAGAACAATACTGTTAATTTTAGGAAATCTTAATTCGCTCATTTTGATCTCCTAGTTTTTTAACAGAATGTTATGACGCATGATGTTTTCGTTAAGTTTGTAATAACGGTCTAATTCGGTAGCTTTGGCAGGGTCAAAGTTAAAGTAGTTAATAAAATAGAAACCTTCTTTAACATTTTGAATCTCATAAGCCAGACGCTTTTTCCCCCAATCATCTGTATTCAGAACTTCACCACCGTTCTCCTTAATAAAGGCATGAACATTTGCATTTTCTGCTTTGGCGCTTTCTTCATTCATTGCGGGTGAAATAAGAATCATACTTTCGTATTTCTTTAGCATTTTTCCTCCTTTGGTCATTTGCTCGTACACAATATTCAGGCTTGTGTACCGTTTCGATCCTGAGAATTCTGGACTTTCTCAGAATAGGATTTTTTTAGTCTACTGTATTTCTCGACCATACGGTCAAAATCATTTTCTACATATTCCTCAATCAGTTCTTTTGAAAGATTAAAAATTTTCTCTAATTCCAAAAGATCGTTTTTAGAAAAATCAGAAAGAACAAAATCTGCAAGATCCTCTTTGGCAGGTGCTCCCACGCCAATTCGCAGCCTTTTAAAATTATCTGTTCCCAATGCAGAACCTATAGATTTAAGACCGTTATGACCTCCAAATCCGCCAGCTCTTCGTAATCTGATTTCCCCTAAAGGAATATTTATATCATCCACAATTACCAGAATATCTTCAATTTTATTTCTGGAAAGAACGGATGTTACAGCATTTCCACTTCTATTCATATAAGTCTTGGGTTTTAGTAAAATCAAATCAGCAAATTTTGTATAATCATATTTAATCTTTTTCTTAAAAGATAACGATCTTAAATCTGCGATCTGATCCAAGAGCATGAAGCCAACATTATGTCTGTTACTTCTGTACTTTGCCCCTGGGTTACCAAGCCCTACAATTAACCGCATTATTCTGCAGCTGGTTCAGAAGTCTCGGCTTCTCCTTCTGTTGCTTCTCCTTCTATTGCTTCAACTTCTTCTTCTACAACTTCTTCTTCTTTCTTAGGTGCTCGAACAGCTACCAGAGTTGTAGCATCACTCATACTTGATGTTACACCTTCTGATAAATCGATTTCACGGAAATGAATTGAGTCTCCAATGTTTAAGTTTGTTACATCAATTACGATCTCATCCGGAATATCTTTTGGAAGACAAGAAATTTCTAGAGTATGATGCAGAACCTCTAATGATCCACCTTCTTTTGTTCCCATGGCTGTTCCTGTATATTGAAGTGGAATGCCTAAAGTAATTGCTGTTCCTTTGTGTAATTCCATAAAATCAAGATGGACAAAATCACGTGATACTGGATGTACCTGCTTTTCTTTGATAAATGTACTGATTTTTTTCCCTGCTAAATCAAAATCAAAAAATGCAACTCCACCAATTGATTTTTTATAGTTTTTCATGAAATCAATTTTATTCAAAAGAATATTAATTCCAACTTTTCCTTCACCGTAAATTACGGCTGGGATAAAACCTTCACGACGATAGTTGTTCAGATCTGATTTTTTCCCTTTTTCTCTTAATGTAGCTTCAATCTTTATGTTCATAATTCCTCCGTTATGGCCCACACAATGTGGGTAAGTATCTATCTGAATAAGATACTCAACGACTCCTCTATATGTATTTTCTTTACTGCTATTGCTAATAGTTCAGCAATTGAAAGCTGAACTATTTTTTTACACTTTCCTTTTTCTTCTGAAAGCGGAACTGAATTTGTGATAAATAATTTTTCTATTGGTGAATCTTCTAAATACTGGATTGCGTTCCCAGATAGTATCCCATGTGCACAGGCTGCATAAACTTTCTTGGCGCCTTTGTCAATCAGACCTTTGGCCATTTTACACAAACTGCCACCCGTATCGATAATGTCGTCAAACAAAATTGCAGTTTTGCCATCAACATCTCCGATGATATTCAAAATCTCTGCTTTATCAGCATTGCCAATCCTACGTTTATCACCAATGGCAAGGCCTAAGTCTAACCTGGATGCCAGTGCTCGTGCTCTTGCTGTACCACCTGTGTCTGGCGACACAACCACAGCATTCGATAAATCTAGATTTGCTTTGAAATGCCGAACGAAAATAGGCATTGAATACAGGTGATCCACAGGAATATCAAAAAAACCCTGGATTTGATCTGAATGAAGATCCATGGCTACTACCCTGTGAGCACCAGCTGTTGTTAAAAGATCAGCTATCAATTTAGCCGTAATCGGTACTCTTGGTTGATCCTTTTTATCAGAACGAGCATATCCAAAAATTGGTATAACGCAATTGATCCGTTGTGCAGAAGCACGTTTTAAGGCATCGATCATTATTAAAAGTTCCATGATATTATCATTTACTGGATAACACGTAGGTTGAATAATGAATGTATCAGCACCACGTACGTTTTCGTTTACTTTAACGAAAGTATTGTCATTAGAAAATTTGAAAACCTCTAAATCTCCTAATGGAATACCAGCATGGCGAGCTACTTCTTCTGCTAATTTTAAATTAGCATTTCCGGCAAATATCTTTAACCTGGAAAACATAGACCTTCTTTATCGAGTTTAACGTTTTTATAAATATTGATTTATTCTTCGTCTTTACTTTCAGCAGCTGTAAGTGCTTCTTGTAAAACTTCTTTGTATTTATCGATGATAGTTTTTTCTACAAGATTCCTGGTTTCAGTATTGATCGGATGAGCGATATCTCTATATTCACCAGTACTTACACGTCGACTTGGCATTGCTACGAAAAGCCCATTTTCACCTTCAATCACTTTGATGTTTCTGATAATGAATGCATCGTCAATTACGATGTTCACAAATGCTTTGAGCTGATTACTTTCACGGATAAATACTTTTACATCTGTAATGTTCATTTTGAACTCCTTTTAATTGTTTTGGTAATGCAATTCCAATATTTTTTTCTTGTGAAATATTCTGATAAATTTTCTGCTGTAGCTCGATCTGGACAGAAACCGATCATTGTAGCGCCACTTCCAGATAACATTGCTTTCTTTGTTCCATTATTCTGCATGAAATTTAGTGTATCTCCAATTTCAGGATAGAGTTGAATTACACCTTCTTCCAATTTATTGAAACAGTATTTTACATCTTTATTTTGCAAAAGTTTTTCCCAGTTTTCATTTGGGTTTGATACATTAACAGCTTGATAGGCTTCTTTGCTAGAAATTTCAAATCCTGGGTTCACCAAAAGAATGTTCTCAATCTCTAGATCATCCAATCTTTTGATCTCTTCTCCTCTGCCTTCTCCCAAGGCTGTTCCTCCTTGTAAGAAGAAATTGATATCACTACCAAATTTTGCTGCTAATGAGTTTATTTCTGCTTCGGTTAGGTTTAATTTCCAAATTTCATTTAGAGCAAGTATAGTTTGGGCTGCGTTACTGCTTCCACCACCTAATCCAGCTGCAACAGGAATGTTCTTTTGCAAATCAATTTTTGCACCATTTAACACATTATGTTTTTTTTGTATAAAGATCGCAACTTTATAAATCAAATTCTTTTCAAGACTTACAAAGTCTGTATTTGCCAAAATCTTTATGGTACTATTTTTTGTCAAAGTAAAATTAAGTACGTCGTAAAGGTCTATTTCGCTGAATATTGTCCTTATTTCATGATACCCATCTAAACGAGCGGATATTACATCAAGAAATAGATTTATTTTTGCTGAAGAGTTTCGAAGAACGCTTTTTGTCTTCTTTTTTGCCATAATAGTAGTAATAATAGTAATTGTATTCGTAAGTACTATAATATTTTTGCGGGTGAATGCCATTTATAATTGCACCGGCTATTGAGATGTTGATGTTTTCCAGAAGTTCTTTTGCTCTCTTGATAACGTTTTTGTCAGCTTGCCCAACACGTACAACAAGGGTTAGCATATCAGATTTTCTAGCCATGACCATAGTGTCTGTAACCGCTATAACCGGAGGTGAATCCAAAAGGATATAATCATATTTGGTTTTCAAGATATCTAGAGCCTCATCCATTCTTCGAGATGCCAATAATTCAGAGGGATTTGGCGGAACAAAACCACTAGTAATAACGTCGAGATGAGGTATGTGAGAACGTTTAACAAAGCTCTCCAAATTTGACGTTTTATCAACAAGAAAATCACTAATACCGTGTTCTTTATCTAGATTAACCAATTTATGTATCATCGGTCTTCTAAGGTCTAAATCTACCAGAATTACTTTCGCATCCATCTGTGCTAGAGTTGTAGCCAAATTCGAGTGTATAGTAGATTTTCCTTCTCCAGGACCTGAGCTAGTTATTAGGATTGTTAAAGATTCGCCTGGTTTTTTTTTTGTGACAATATTTGTTCGCAGGATTCTGAAAGCTTCAGCTGAAGAAGATTTTGGAGAATAGTTTGTAATTAGTCTTGCCTCAATCTGATGCTTAGCTATCAATAAATTCTTTTTTGTTTCTCCTTTTGCAGTTCGAAGTTGAGTATCAATCTTATCTATATCAGCCTCAGATAAATGAATATGTGGGATTGTACCTAACAGTGGAAGTCCCACAAATTTTCTTACATCATCAAAAGTTCTAATCTTAGAATCTAATGAATGCAACAATAAAGCTGCACCAATTCCAAGACCTAACCCGAGCACGATTGCTATCATCATATTCATTTTAACGCTTGGCTTTATTGGATTGCCTGGGATTACTGCTTCTTCAACTAACCTGATATTTCCGACTTTAGAACGCTCTACGATTTTTGCTTCTTCAAATTTTTCAATAAGCATTGTGTAAAGTTTTACATTAATTTGGTTATTTCTTTCTAATCTTGCTAATTCGATCTCAGTATCAGGAAGTAGTGACATTTGTCGGTTATAAGTTTCTACAGCTTCCTGAAGACTGATAACTTTTGACTCCTTCAAATTCTGTTCAATCTGGGAAGTAGCAATTTTTTCAATAAGTTGTGATCTGTATAGTAACGGATCAGCAGAACCAGATCTAACTAATATTATACGTTGAATTTCCTCATTAAGCCTTTTTTTTGCATTCTCTACTGCGCTGTTTATGGTTTTAAGCTGTGGGTGATCTGGTGAATATCCTGATTGTGTAAGGAGATTTACATATTGAGATTGATTCATTACAATTTCTGTTTTTAGCTGATCTAATAATGGAGATGTAAGAATCGAGTTAACATCTAACAGTAACGTGTCCTGAGCTGAAAGTTCTTTTCTCAAATAGCTTAGATGCTTATTTTCTACTTCTAATTCTGTTTCTGCTTCAGATAGCAAGGCAGAAAGCTCTGAAGATTGCTTAATAAGTTCTTGAGTTTCTTCAGATAACATTGAAACGCCATGCTCAATCTTGTATGATCTCAAATCTTCTTCTGATGATCTTAATTCACGCTCATTTTCTTCAAGTTGATCTGATAAGAATTCTCTTGTGTTACGATATTCAATACGAGCATAATCTGTATCTTGCTGCATCAGAGCATAAGCAGCAGCATTTGCTGCTTCTTTAGCTTCTAATGGGCTAGTTGAAGCAAAACTGATTATTAAGATATCTGTTTCGCGCTCTGTGTCTACTGCAAGATTTTCTTTTAAGTAACCTACATGAGATCCTTCTAATTGACTAACTGGTAATTGATCATATGTTACGAGTTTTTTCAAAATTTGATCTGCAATTTCCATTACTGGATTACTTTTTAAAATTTGAATATTATTGTTAATTGAATTTCCCTGATTACTAAATGATGTAAATAATAAATTATTATTTGCTTTATCTTCAAGAAGCACTTTCGAAGTGGCTTGATAAATCCTTGGTGCTCGAGCAGTATATATCACGGCAATTGAAAAAACTGCAATAAATACAAAAATGACCAACCATTTATATCTTGATATTATGTGTAAGTAATCAGTTAATTTAATTTCCTGCTCATCAACCTGTTCATTATATTTATAGAATTCTTGATTTTGCATACATTCCTCAATTAATTTAAATTTGATATTGAAACATAAACGGATAAAATCACAGCTATTTGGGAAATCCAGGCAACAGCTTTGGTAAAGGCATAATAAGTTGATCCGGATACTAAAACAGTATCTCCCGGCTGCAGCATAGGTATCAATTCCTCATCACCAGATTCAACATATTTCTTCAAATCGACCCAAATTATCTTTTCTCCCTCTGCCAATGATCTGACAATTCTGACTTTGGAGAGTTTTGCATTTTCTGTGGGGCCACCAGCTGAAGAGATCAATGTTAAAAGATCAGTGTTATCTGGTACTATGTAAAGTCCAGGTTTTCTAACTTGTCCCCAAATGTATGTTTTAATCTTCAGCTGTTCTGCTCCGGTTAAAGTATCAGAGTACAAATATATTGAAGCAGAATTGAAACCAGAGGAAGATCCTTCATTTTGAGCAATTAAACCCAAACTAAAAATTATTAACAGCGAGATAAATATTATTTTTTTCACTTACGTCTCCTTAAGATTTTCCAAAAAATTTTTGCACAACGTAGAGTCAAGCAAAATACTATTGCACATATAGAACTCTTTCAGCCGATTCTGAACCAGAAAGAACACTGAATTCCTGATCAAAAATTTCTACATTTATTAAATCGTGACCAAAGGCATCCAGTCTCCAAATAACAGTAGTGTCAGAATCAATGTCAGGTCCATTATAAATTACAGAAGGATCTTCCAAATCGAGAGGTTCATATTGCCATATTATTGTACGGTTTTCATCGAAAAGAAGCAGTCTATACTTTATTACGCTATAATCAATATCCCAGGAAAACTCGATTTGATTCATCGCCTGCGAAAGTACTTCAATTCCAGACGATGGCCCAGAGATACTTGGTTTATTAAGTAGTTTATAGCAAACTGTATCAGAGAAAGTATAATTCCCGGCTTCATCAACAACACTTATAAAATAAAAAAGATTTTTAAAAATAGGAGCATCCATATCCAGATAAGAAGTTTGATTAGAATAATCAATCGAATCTATCTTTGCGACAAAATCTAAAGAATCAATTAGAAAGTCCTCTAATGTAAATCGAAAGATCTCCAGATAATCAATATCTGTATCTGGTAAGTTCCACCATTTAAGTTGGACAAAATCACCTTCATCGTCGGCATCAATCCCATTATTTTCCAGTTCAGGATAAGAACTAAGGTTGTAATAATTTGCTCCAGGATATTCTGACGTACCTCCATCACCAGTATCACCAAGATGGTGGATCAAGTCTGGTTTTGCTGGTGGATTTGAGTCAACATTTACTACATCTTCACCACTACAGCCAAACAGAATTATTACTAATAAAAAAATCATTAAATATTTCATGAATACCTCAACTTTAGAATGTAAAGCGCAGCCCAACGCGATTTGTATTAGCTATCACATTTGTAATAAATGCATAATCAAGTATGAATTCGTAAAGTTTAAGGCTCAATCCAGCACTAAAATCATTGTTTTGAAGTCCAACTCTAACATCCACATTATCTTTATAACTCACTTCCAAACCATGATGATATGTTTTATTATATATGTAATCGATATCAGTAGAAAGGGTGATATTTGTATGGAAAGCCTCTATTGGTTGAAAAAAAGCTAAACCAAGTTTTGTGTTGAATAGTATCTTATCTTCATTAAATGAATCTGTATCCCAAGTAATCGTTGTGCCGCCTACATCCTGAAAATTAAGTCCAAAAGCAAAATCGCCAATATAATCTCGTTCTAATAAAACACCCAAATCTGTTCTGACCAAAATGGATGTATCAAATCCTGTACCGGATCCTACGTTTTCGTCGATCTTCCGCTTTATGTATTTAATGTTTCCACCGAAATGTAAGTCAAATGGCAAGTCAAAAAAAAGCCAACCAAGGCTAAGATCATGATGAACATGTTTGGCAAAAGCAATCTGCAGAACATCATCTGTACTTGTTATTTTGCCATCTGGTATACCTGTAAGATTAAATTCATAAAAAGAACTTCTATAATCTACATTAGTATTAACTAAATATTTTTCCAGGAAGATAGGGATATCATCAACTGTTAGCCTGGTCCAATTGAAACCGATCGTAACTTCGTTAGGCAGTGGTTGGCAGAAGTTGAAATTGTCGTATGAGGCAAGATTTTGGTATAAGAAAGCTCTCATCAAACTAACCTCTGTTCTTCGTAATTGTGATAATCCGGAAGAATTCCAATATATTGTAGAAGCATCATTTGCAACTGCAGAAAAAGCTCCTCCCATACCTGCTGCTCTTACACCGTTTCCAATTACCAGAAAGTCCCCGGCATAACTACCTGCATGAATACTATACGATAGTAATATTAAAACTAATATAAATAATATTTTTCTCATTTAATGCACCTATTTTATGATCGCCATTTTTTCAGTTTTTTCCACCGTTTTACCACCTCTTTTTGCTATTATTCGGTAGAAATAGACTCCATTTGCCAGGAAAAAACCATCCTTATTTCTACAATCCCAACCTTCAACAGTTCTGGGATATTCATGATAACCAACCGATGTTGGCAAATCTATAAAAGTTTTTACTAATCGACCGCTAACTGTATAGATTTTCAAAGTAACTTTATCTGCTTCATCGGTGAGAACATAGGTAAATCTTGTTCGCCCTTCATTAACTGGATTAATCGTCTTGGTTTTAACCGGATTCGGGTAGTTTGCAAAATTTAAAATATCAAATTTCGTACTCACATCAAATTCAATTCCCACAGTTTGAAAATTTGCATTTACATCATAACAATCCAACGTTAAATAATATGTACCTTTGGATAGATTATCCAACTGGTATTTCAAGGGTATTTGAGTTAAATTACCCTCTGATAATGTAATTGAGTAATCATTTTCCGATATATTTATTGGCGTTGATCCATCTGAAAGGTACAAGGCAATATCATGATTGAAGATATCAATACCATTTGCATCGTTTAAAATGAACGAGATAGTACCATTCCTGGAGATATAACCTCCATGAGTAAATTCTTGTCCCTGGGTCGATGAACCTTGAGTGAATTCCTGATCTTCAATATTCGCTTCTACAAAAGGAATTGTAACATCGTTATTTTGCAATATTGTATAGATTCCTGTTCGCTCAATATCATGGGTAACATATTTCTCCTCTTGATTTATTGTTCCACCCATTATTATCCATTTTTGATAATCCTCTTCCCAGCGATATACATAAAGATTTCCTTGATTTGTCTGAGCTTGAGTTAGTGAATCTGAGGGATGATAATTAAATTTTAGTATGACTTTATTATTATTTGGAAAAAATCCCAATGTGTCGGCTAGCAATGAAGTTGAATAAGTATCTATTTCATAGCAAATAGAGCTATTGTCACGAGCAAGTAAAACAGTGTCATTATCAGGTTGATTTAATGGCGTTTTGAAATCGTATTTATTCAAATAAAAAATTGCTTCTTCTAACAATAGATTTGCAGGGAATTCACATATAAGATTAGTATCAGAACTTTGAATAGAAATTGCATTCAGCCCAGCTCTGAAAAGATTTAGTGAAATGAGCTCTGTGTGTTTTCTATTGTTGCTTTGACTGGAACCTGTCTCACTGAAAGATTCTTCATTTTCGTTGACGATAACCTTAAATACGATCTCTTTATTCAAAATAGGTAAAGATACATATTCAAACCTGCTCTGCATAATAGCTAATGGCTCTATCTGTGTTTGTGCTAAAATTAAATTTAAATTGTCACTGTCGTATACTTTTAACAAGCATGATCCAGATTCAGTAGAACCGATATTTTTGATGTGTGCTTTTATAGCTAGTCCATCTTGATACTCTACAATTTCTACATTATCAAGCAACAGGTCAGGTCCGGCAATATTAAGTTTTCTGGTCTCAGTTTCTGTTTGATTTCCAATATCGTCGAATATAATGAATCTATATTTTATAGAATCTCCAGCAGAATGGGCAGGAATAGTTTCTGGTAACTCATAATAATTGGTTTCACTACTCACCATAGCGACGGTATAATTCTCATGTATAATTTCAAAGTTCACATGATCAATTCCGTCTTCATCAAAGAATTCAGCACTGATCATTATTGGGTCGTACTGAGTTGGAGTTTCTGGAGTTATGGAAATATTTGCTACAGCAGATTGACCAACGGTAAATCGAGCAATGCCGGTAATTTCTTTATCCGGTCCGTAACCAAAAAGTTTAATATCCTTTGAATATATCGGATTAGAACCAGAAGGTGCAGATGGGATAATGTAATCTTGAATACTCAATTCACCGTTAATTGCTGGCAACGAGAAAGGAAAATATTCGAGTATTGATAATTGAACATCATTATCATCAAAAATCACAAATTTTCCATGGGTTATATCATTGCCAACAAAGGATGAGACTCTGAGAGTATCTTCTGGTGAAAGATTATATTGTTCCAATGCTATTTGTCGTTTTTCATTAGTAGGAAAAAGACTTATCATGGGATCACCAAGTAAGGCACAGCCATGAATTAAAGCAGTTTTTACATAGTTTGGATCTGGAGATGTATAGAATTTGGCTTTTGTGAAATTTACGATATCACCGATAGTTCCGATATTCAAATCAAAAATTGCCTCGTTTAAATGATTGCCAAATGTTTCATCACCATTTTCATATCCATATCCTGTAAAGCCGATATGCCCAATAGCTCCTTTATCAGCTGCCAATATCAGCTCTTCACCAATGCATGATGATTGAGCATAATTAAAAGCTGAGCCATAACATGACAAACTGCCGACTAAGGGATAATTCTCATTATTCATGGTTGATATATTGGCTTTATTCAGTAAATTATAGTCTGCCCATACATAACCACCACCATGTCCCATAAATTGAACATAGATTGATCCATCATTTATGTTGCTTATGAGAGTAGTTGTATTGCCGAAATATTCTCCCGGCAGATCAGTAACATTACAATAAACTCTGGAAGTATAGAAATCATCAGGTATCCAGTTTGCTTTGATATTTTCGCTTTGATTAGCAAAAAGGGAACCATCATCAGGATTTCCTCCCGCAGCAAAAGTAACCCGGCTGTGCCAGGTATCTTCATAATTGGGATTTTCAATATAGTGTGCTGTTTTATTAAGCATATCTTCTATTTGAGAATCCTCCCAAACACTAACACGACCTATACTTACATCAGCAACTGGATCATCACCGACAATACAGGCAAGCCAGTTATCACTGGCAATAGCACCTCTTCTATCTGCCCAAACATTTCGGAACGGAATCAGATTAAATTTTCGATCCGGACTATTATCTCTTTCGTCAGTAAGGCCATCGCCCAATAATAAAACATGAGTAAGTTGTGGTTCCGCCCAGTTATTATAGGCATATTGTAGAAACTCTTTTATCGACTCGGCAGAGCGGATTCCATTATTAAACTCATCAAAGATGTCTTCGACTGCTACAATTTTTACATCAAAGTTTTGATTTTCCCAAAGCTCTTTATACTGTAAAGTCGATTCTGATCTAGAGAATTCCTGAGTGGTGATAATGATATATTCAGCGAAATTGGTTGTTGATTTTAAGGAAGATGGATGGTTCGGTAAAATATATTTTGGAAATTTCTTCATATCTTCAGATAAAGCAACGTATTCAGTTGCCTCTGAAATTATGCTATCTTGGAAAGTGATATTAAAAGGTGCTCCACCTGTTTCAAAGAAAGAACTAACCTGGTAGTTTTCTATTACACTTGTTCCAATTTTATAAATGGAAATATCTTCTGTAGAGAAATTCTGCAATTCAAATTGAAAAGAACCTAACGGTTCATTTTGCGGTTTTGTGAACTCCAAAAAATCATCATCAGTTTTATATTCACGCCAGTAAGTAAGTTCAAAATAATCAAGTAGAACTTGTTCATTTTCAATGTTTGGTAAACCAGGTAAACTGACGAAGAGATTATTCACTCCATGCTCAAGATCACTGTTTACATTTGGATTATCTCCATTTGAAAATAAAACTTCTGTTTGGCCGTACCACTCTTTCTGGTCTATAAGTGCAGTATTTATGTTCACTTGTGCATAATGGTTGATCTGATAATATGCATGTATGTCATACGTAGAACTGAAAAGACAAACATTAGCTGTAAATCTTCGGATATTTGTTTCATGCGGATATTGTAGATCAAAAGGAATTATCTCAATTCCAGGTCCGTTGATTTTACTCCAAAACCAGATATCTTCTCTGAAGAAGTTCTGAGAATTATAGACATATTGAGCACCCAAATGATCTATGGAATTTTGTTCTTCAACATGGATGGTTTGTTTAAAGCTGGTCGGAATTGTAATTTCAGATTGACCATAATTAACCAAACCACCATCTTCCACTGCCATTCGTGATCCTGGTTGTTCAAGCAGGCTAAGGAAATATACGTTTTCCGAAGTATAATCATCATAATAACTTGTTTCACCAGCATGTCTGGTTCCATAGAATTCTATATAATCACCTTCATCAAATGATCCATCACTTTCTCCAAAGAGATAAATTGGAACCGGACCATTTTCATCAGATAGTTCTAAAAATCTGGGATCAATACTATCCCAATCAAATTCCATTTCATATTCTATTGGATAATCCGGATCTGATAAAGCTTCGATTAGTTCATCAAAAGTGATCTTATAAATACCATCTTCATCAACAGCAAATTTTACTTCATTAACCAAATCACCAGATCTAGTAGTTGCAATGTAGTGCGAAGTTACTTCTTTCTCTTTTCGCCAATGTTTAGAAGTACTATTATTTAGAAAAAATTTATCACTAACATTATCATCATCAATATAACTTCTACTTAAACTTGGTGTGCTTTTCTGCTTTTTATCGCCAGATAATAATATGCGAAATGTAATCTCAGTAGTTATTAAAAGTTTTTTTTGACTATATACATATTGGAATGGGAAAACTGAAAAACCTGCAAAATATCGATTTCCAAGATAAGCAGAATCACCTTTTTTTATTATTGACTCTGGATATAATTTTGAAGATGTCTTATTCTTATTACTATAGTTCGAGCGTTCATAAAAACTATCCTGAATTTGAATAATTGGAATTGTTGGGACAGTTTTTTGTTTTTTATCTATAATTGAAATATTAAAATTTCCATCAACAGGAAGACCAATACACTCGCTGAACGTGGGAAGAGAAGGTTTATAATCTTCTGCTGATAGTTCAGATCCAATACAGGTTATCTTATTTCTGACTTTTCCGTCAGTTTCAACCTTCTCGATGTTATATTCTGGAAGTGTAAATTTTACAGTTAAGCCATCTTCAGATTGATCGAGAACTTCGAATGTATTGCCAAACAAAAACCCCGACAATAATATCAAAGATAATATTAATATATTTTTAAGCATTAAAAGCTCCAATTCCTTTACAAATTACGTTATTGAAAATATAGCATTTTTGACAAGTACAAAATCTACTAAAAATCAGGAATTAATAATTCCTTTCTAACTGCTGCTCAAATAAAATCTATATTCATTATATGTGTTGTACAAATTAATCTGTTCAAAAACTAATATTTATAAATGGAAATGACTAGAGATTTTCCAATATCAACTTGAACAGCTGCAAGCTAGATTTCTTGCGTACTGTATCACGATTTCCCCGAAATACAAAGGTTTGATGCAGAAGGTTTTCTTTGAATTTGACAGCAATGTGAACAGTTCCTACAGGTTTTTCTTCTGTTCCACCATCAGGACCGGCAATTCCGGTAACTGAACCAGCGATATCAGCGTCAAATAATTGTGCAGTATTGATAGCCATTTCCAATGCAGTTTTCTCACTTACGGCACCATGTTTTTTCAGAGTTTCTTTCTTTACTTTAAGGATTTTGTTTTTTATTTCATCAGAATAACTTATCAGTCCACCGACAAAATATTTTGACGACCCAGCATGAGAAGTTATCAGATTCTGTATCATTCCACCAGTGCAGGATTCTGTAATAGCCAGCTTCAAATTACTCTGAGCCAGCATTTCATGAATTCTTCTACTGATTTCTTCTAGTTCAATATCGACATCAATATCTTTTTTAAGAGGTTTAAATCCCCAATCTTTTACTTTGCCATGCTTTACAGTGCCATCTGGTTGTTTTTCACGCATTGCTTCTTCATCGGTTCTGCCTAATTCATCGCGTTCCATTACTTTGATGTGCAATTTTTTGTACCGAACTGTATCATCAAGTTTCAGAACGTGTCTTTGCTTGAAGCAAGTCTCGTCGTTTACAGAGACTTGACCATGTTTTATTGCCAGGCTTACTTCTCTATATTCTTGTATAGCACCCGCTGCTTTTAAAATTTGAAAAAGGTAAATGAAACTACCTTTGTCTATCCAAAATTTCATAGGCTCCCTTTAATACGACTTTGCAAAAAAAACTCTTTTGTCACTCGTTTCATCACAATAAATGCATTTTCCAGATTCCTGCTCAGCATCCAATGGAATGCATCGGATCGTTACTTTCAAATCATTTTTTATCTGTTCTTCACACGCAACATTTCCGCACCAATGGCAATTGGCAAATCCACCATGAATCTCAGGATTATTTTTATTTTTTGGCGTGAAGAAGCTATAGAATTCATCTTTGTTATCAATTTTAACGATATTTTGTTGTTGGAAATTAACTGCTTTTTGATAAATATTATCTTGTATTTCATCCAATATGGTTATTAGATTTTGTGTAAATTCATCAACATTTACATTTTTTTTATCACGAGGTTCCAGGTCTCTTCGACCCATGAAAACGGCATTTCCATCCACATCACGAGGTCCAATCTCCAAGCGGATTGGAACACCTTTTTTTATCCATTCCCATATTTTCTCTCCACCACGAAGATCTCTATCATCTACATGCACACCAATTCTTTTTTCATCGAATCTTAGAGTTTTTATTTTCTCTTGAAGTTTACTGACAAACCCCAGAACTTTATCTCTCTCTTCGTCATTACGATAGATAGGAACAATCACAACATGAGTTGGTGCAATTCGAGGAGGAAGTATCAATCCATTATCATCACTATGAGCCATAACTATAGCTCCGATCAATCTGGTAGTTACGCCCCAGGAAGTAGTCCAGGCAAATTCTTCCCTGCCTTCTTTGTTTTGAAATTTTATTTCGGATGCTTTAGAAAATTTCTGCCCTAGAAAATGAGATGTTCCAGCCTGCAGAGCTTTCCGATCTTGCATCATTGCTTCAAATGTGAAGGTTGATTCAGCACCGGGGAATCTTTCAGATTCGGTTTTTTCTCCTTCAATTACAGGCATCGCCAGATATTCTCTGGCAAAATCAGCGTATAGTTTCAATATTAGCATTGTTTCATCAACGGCTTCTTTTTCTGTGGTATGAACTGTGTGACCTTCCTGCCATAAAAATTCAGTAGTTCTTAAAAAAAGTCTGGTTCTAAGTTCCCAGCGAACAACATTTGCCCATTGATTTATAAGTAGAGGAAGATCACGATATGAATTTACCCATTTGGCAAAAGAAGCTCCAATTATAGTCTCACTTGTAGGACGCACGATTAGTTCTTCTGCTAGTTTTCCAGCTGGTTTTAATCCACCTTTGCCATTATCTTCCAAACGTGTGTGAGTAACAACTGCGCATTCTTTAGCAAAACCTTCCACGTGTTCAGCTTCTTTCTCAAAAAAACTTTTCGGAATGAAAAGAGGAAAATAGGCATTTACATGCCCGGTTTCTTTGAATTTATCATCAAGAGTTCTTTGTATGTTTTCCCAAATAGAATAACCCCATGGTTTGATAACCATGCATCCCCTTACATCACTGTTCTCTGCCATGTCCGCAGCTTTCACAACCTGTTGATACCACTGAGGATAATTTTCCTCTCTGGTTGGCATGATAGCTGTCTTTGCCTGTTTTGCCATTTATCTACTCCAATTAAATTTAAATTATTAATCTAAACTTTTTTAGGACACTACTTTGTCAAATCAAAAAACTAGAATAAGTTATGTAAATAAAAGTTATTGAGTGAAATAAAAAATCACATTGTGTTATAGCAGCAAATTTTGAAAGCCTTTAAATCTAACAATCTTGACACATCTGTTGATAAAATTGATTTGGAAAGTATGAATAATTATGATGTTATTGTAGTTGGAGCTGGTCATGCAGGTATTGAAGCAGCTTTGGCTGCTGCCAGGATGGGAGCAAAAACTTTAATCTTTGTTATCAAGATCGAATCGATTGGCAGGATGAGTTGTAATCCATCGGTGGGTGGACCAGCCAAAGGACACCTTGCTAGAGAACTCGATGCCCTTGGCGGAGAAATCGGCAGAGCTGCTGATCTATCTGGAATTCAATTTAGAATGTTGAATCGGAAGAAAGGACCTGCTGTTTGGGCACCTCGTTCTCAAAATGACCGTACCCAATACACTGCAATAATGCTTGATGCGTTAGAAAGACAATCAAATCTGGAGATCGTAGAATCTACCATTGATGAAATATTAATAAATGATAAAACTGAAATACTTGGAGTTCAATCTCAACTGGGAGAAAAATATTTTGCCCCTAAAGTAATCTTGGCAAATGGAACATTTTTACGTGGAAAAGTGCATGTAGGAGAAGTAAACTATAGTGCAGGTAGAGCTGGCGAACCCGCGTCAGAGAAACTATCTCTATCATTAATAAATACCGGTCTAAAATTAGCCAGATTCAAAACCGGAACACCTCCACGAATTGACTTAAGAACTGTGGATATGAACAAGGTAGAAGAACAACCAGGTGATGATAATCCACAGGGTTTTTCCTATTATCGAAATATTAAACCAAGAAATCTTGTGAGTTGCTACCTAACTTTTACAAACCTGAATACTCATAAGATAATCCAAGATAATTTGAAACGATCTGCACTTTATGGTGGTTTCATCAGCGGTATAGGTCCGCGATATTGTCCTTCTATCGAAGATAAAATAGTAAAGTTCCACACAAAAGAAAGACATCAGGTTTTCATTGAACCGGAAGGTGAACACACATATGAAGCTTATGTGAACGGGATTTCTAATAGTTTACCACCACAGATTCAAAGTGAAATAGTTCATTCCATTTCAGGTTTGGAAAAAGCTTCCATTATCCGCTATGGCTATGCGATTGAATATGATTACATTATCCCAGATGAAATAAAAGCAACCATGGAAAGCAAGAAAATCTCAGGGTTATATCTAGCAGGTCAAATAAACGGAACATCTGGTTATGAAGAAGCTGGAGCACAAGGGATTGCAGCAGGTATTAACGCTGTTCTGGCCTTAGACAAAAAAGATCCACAATACTTTGATAGATCGAAATCATATCTTGGAGTACTTCTGGATGATCTGGTTACCAAAGGAACAACAGAACCTTATCGGCTTTTTACTTCAAGAGCAGAATTTCGATTATTTTTACGGCAGGATAATGCAGATGAACGTTTGATGCCATTGGGTTATAAACTGGGATTAGTAGATGATGTTCGCTGGCAAATGTTCCAAAACATGAAGTTGATCCATGATCGTGAAATGGATTTTTTAAGAAATAATAACAGCTTGAAAACTGGTGGATTGAAAGAACCTACAAAATTTATTAATCTTTTAAAAAGACCGGAAATTGAATTTGATGATCTGGTTAAATTTGGATATAAAATTAATGATGATGTAACTGACAGCATAAAAAATCGAATCACTTTGGAAGTTAAATATGAAGGTTACCTGAAGCGGCAATTAGCTGACATAGAAAGGTTTGAAAAACAAGAACACTCAACAATTCCTACTGATATCGATTATATGAAAATCGAATCAATTGCCTGGGAAGCCAGAGAAAAACTGAATAAAATTAAACCAACATCTTTAGGACAGGCAGCTAGGATTTCAGGAGTTAATCATACCGATGTAACTTCATTAATGGTGTATTTAAAGAAGAACAATATCCTTAATAAGAATAGGGTAGAGGATTAAGAATGAACAGAATAATATTCTTGGTTTTGATGTTTTTAATGATTACAAGTTGCATATCAGAACAAAAAATAGTTGAGAAAAAAGAAGTTAAAAAGATTGAGAAAGTGTCTCTTCCTGCCTGGGTTTACGAACTGCCACCCGGAGATGATTTCATTATCGGAATTGCCGGAAAAAGCATCTATGCAGATCAAATGAAAGATGCTACCAGACAGATGGCAGCGGTGATGCACAGTCGAAATCGATCTTCCTATACTATTTCTAAAAGAGCTGCTACAGATAAGGAAGATTATCTAAGTGGAGGGTCTGCAGGATTTAATCTAAATGTAAGTTCTTCACCGGAAGAAACCCGAAGAATTTACGATTCTTTGGTAATCCTGGATGAGGTTGATTATTATGGCTATTTTTTAACTCTATACTCAGATGGGAAAGCAACACTCTCCGATAAACACAAAAAAAAATATGTAGCAAATCTTCCTGGATGGTATGAAAATGACGGTTTAAAATTGGAAGGAGATGTAATCCTGAGCTATGCTTCTACAAGTTCTTCTGATTTGATTTCAGCATGGGAAAACGCAGCTGAACAAGCTCGTTTTGAAATTGCTAAATATTTAGAAAAAAATGTGCAAATTTCCTTAACTAATGAAAATGAACAAATTGAGAAAAAATATGCTATCGAAACAAGAAAGAAATTATCACATTTGAGGATAAATAGAAGTTATATTACATCTCAACTTTATGATAATCTGAGAAGTTATAAAGTCTATTTGGAAATTACAACAAGATAGGTGCTTATGAAAGTAATTGCAATAATCCCGGCCCGTTACGATTCAACAAGATTCCCAGGGAAACCATTAGCAAAATTAGGTTCCAAAACCATTATTCAACATGTTTATAATCGAACCAGTGATACAGGTCTTTTTGCCGAAGTTATTGTGGGAACTGATGATCAACGTATTTTTGAAGAAGTAGCTGCTTTTGGTGGAAAAGTTACACTCACGAGCAGATCTCATAACAGCGGTAGTGATAGAATTGCCGAAGTTTGCAGAAAAATGGAATGCTGTAAAGATGCTGACATCATTGTGAATGTGCAAGGGGATGAACCATTTATAACTAAAGAACCTTTAGTTGAACTGGTTAATGTCTTTTCTGATAAAGATGTAAAAGTTGCTTCCTTAATGCATATTGTGAAAAAGGATGTTGCTGATCCTAACACGGTAAAAGTAGTTTGTGATAATAATGGATTTGCCTTGTATTTCTCACGCTCTGTTATTCCACATAATCGGGACAAAACAAAAGAATTCAAACCTGAGTATTTCAAACATATCGGTGTTTATGCTTTTCGAAAGGAAATATTATTTGAATATGTTGCGTTGTCGCAAAGCAAGTTGGAGCAGATCGAAAAGTTGGAGCAACTCCGATTATTGGAAAATGGCATTTCCATCAAAATGATTGAAACAGAATATAAAGGAATTGGTATCGATACTCCAACCGATTTGATAAAAGCTAAATTATTACTAAACAAATAAATTAAAAGCCCCGATTTTTCGGGGCTTTTTTTACGAACTATTTCATCATTAACATCTTTTTCATACATTCATAACTATCCGAAGATAGTTTATAAAAATAAATCCCAGTTCCATATTCAGATGCATTCCAATGGAAATTATATGAACCTGGTTGAAAATTCTCTTTTAGTAGTTTTTGACCTTTCAGATTGTAAATCGATAATTCAGCTTCTTCATCTGTCATCACATTAAATGAAATGGATGTAGTCGGGTTGAATGGATTTGGGTAATTAGTTTTCAATAATGTAATATCTGGAATCTGAGGGATATTATTTTCATTATAAGGAATCGTAAGAGCAATTGGCCCATATTCGTCAACGTCTCCCGAAGCTGCAAAACTTTCCAGCCAATACCAATATGTATGTTCTGAAACAACATATTCTTGATCAGTGAAAGAATATTCTGTTGGTTCGGAAGTGGTCCCAGCTCCTGGTATCAGATCAGCATTGATCTTAAGGCGCTGTCCCGAATTGGAAGATTCTGCTCGGTAAACATTCCAACCCGCATTTTGGGTTTCGCTCTGGGTGATCCACTGCAACACTGCATTCTGATTAATAAACGTGGCTTGCAAAGATGATAAGGTAACCGGAAGTGGATTATCATCACCAAGAATTATCTCTGTAGAACCATCTCGGCTACCTCGGCCGGATGAGAAAGTTATACTGAAAGTTACATGACCTGTAGATGGATTTCCCCATTGCACATTATCAGGTACAAGCCATGTAGAACCATTATACCATAAGATATTTGAGAAACCAGATAAGCCGTCATAACACAGATCAAAATTAGCAGTTAATCCGATTATGTCTCCAGTCAATTGAATGTCATATGAAATCTGTATTGCTTCAGGATTGGGAACTGGTGTTTCACTCTGTACGTCTTCAGAAATAGTTACATCTACACTTAATGGCATTAATCCACCATTATCTACAACAGAAACTTCAGGATTAACAGGGATTTCATTGAAAATGACTGGAGGTAGAACAATAACAACCGGATTTGCAGGATTTCCACCAGGATTTGTACCAGAGCCTGATGAACTATTGTCATTTACTGTCAATGAAACAGGTACTATAATTGTTGATTCATCAGGATCATCACTAGAAATGACAACATCTGCTTCGTAAACACCTACTGCAAGATCAGCTGAATTAAAACCTACAATGATATTAATATCAGGATTACCTCCTAAAATTGAACCGCTCACACCGTGTCCTCCATCAAAGGTCAACCAGTTCAAACTTGGATCGGTTACAATATTAACTGAATAATCTTCGGCTTCACCATAAGTTGCTTCAGTACAAGGTTCAGGGTTATCTGAATATCTCTCAGAAACTCTCATTCTGGTTGAACCAGGAAGAGCATCAACAGGAACATCTATAATTTTTGAGAATTGATGTGCACCTGAAACTGATCCATTATCTCCCAGATCATAAGCTTCTCCGGTATCATCTAAAATATCATTTTGATTCCAATCTATCCAAGCCCAACAGTGTTGTTCCCATGATCCTTCTACTTGAATATCTACATCCAGGTCATAAGATGAACCGGGCGTTAAATCAGTTGAGATTGCAGTATAATCTTCATATCCTACCGAGCCACTGGAGTTGTTGATTGTATTAAATAAAACGTTAGTTATCCAGTCATCAGATGTATTACTATAACTTGTATGGCAATATGCTCTGGAAGTATTAATAAATGGATCTTTCTTCTGTTTCCTAGTATTAGATTTTGAAGTTTCTGGATCGAGTCCACTACTTCCTCTAGCAGAAGCTTGTTTGAATATATTGTAGCTCAATGAAGAGCCACTTTCTCCATCATTTGCTATTGTAAGTGTTTGTTGTCCTGTTTGGTTTAAACCGAGATTCTCTGAAAATGAAGTTGGGTTTACAGCAATGTCAGCGATACTCATGAAACCAAAAGATAATACATCTCCAATTTCTTGGATATTAGTAATAGGTTTATTTGTATTTGCACTTGCCCAAGATTGTGAATCTGGAGTAGTAGTATCCGTAAAAGAAGTATTTCCTGAAGTACCGGGGAACGGGCAGCTTGACGCATTGATCGTTCCTTCTGCAGCTTTCGGATACAATCCTTGATGTGAACTTGCATTAATATCATTGGTACCATCATGAAGATCAATATAATCCTGATCCGCATGTAATATTAGAAGTCCATGTCCTGGTAAACCGGAATCAAAACCAGTTTGTTGTCTATTTTCCAAGAAAAAATATTCATTAGAAGTCGTTGTTATATAATAGTAGAAATCTGTACTATTATATACAGAGTTCCCCATTGAAACATTGGTTCCTGAAGATAAAAAAGTTGGTATGCACCATCCATAATAATGCCATTTTGTAAAACCATTATGATGTGCAGGCTTGTCCCCACCAGAGCCGTTGTAAGAACCACTAGCCATAACACACCAATTACCCATACCATCATATTGCCCACCAGTACCATAATCAGTGTCATAATAATCTGGAGCTCCTAAATTATGACCAAATTCATGACACATTACACCAATAGTAGCCATCTCACCACCGGATCCAGTTTCAGGTTGAGTTGTATATGAGCTAACAAGAACTCCGTCAAAAGTTCTTTGTGCAGAAGAATAACCTGCTGATGCTAAATCCCAGCTATGAGACCAAATATCATTTGTACTACCTGTAGCTTCCTGTCCTGGTCCCTGGTGTATGATAGCAATCCCATCTACAGTTCCATCACCGTCATTATCATAATCTGAGAAATCTATTTCTACTATTGAATCAGCAGCTTGAACGCTATGATAGGCAAATTCACCCCAATTTGCGTCGGGACCATAATAGTTATGAGAATTTGGAACTGTTACCCAGCTTGTTACAGTTGTATTAAGTGTTAATTGTCCATAGGAGCACTCAAGATAAAAATCCTTAAAACTTCCAGTACCATTATAATTAACTTGGTTCATATAATTATTAAAATTCAACTGGGTGTAAGTCGTTGAAGTATTATTAAAATTTGCTAAGATCATTAATAAATTGTTAGTTCCTGTTGTCGGGAAAGCCCGGGAACCTCTATTTGTAAATTTTAAAATTGTATCTTTAAACATATCTATTTGTGATTTAGAAAAACTATACTGTTTATTTATAGTACTTAAAAAAACAATTTCTTCTGCACTTCTTTGGCTTATATTATGAGCTTGGATTTCTGATCTGCCCATATCACTACGACTATCTAGCATGGCATAATAATATGTATTATTACCATTATTTAAAACAGTATAACCATCTACAGTTTCAGACCAATGAACAAATTCATCACCTTTTTGATACATTTCCAATGATGTGCCATCACTTTGAGTAAAGTTAATAACATTTGGATTAGCAGGTACTGCCCATAATTGTAAAAGTATTAAACTAAAAAATATTATAAATAAAACAATTTTATTCATTTCTCCTCCCAGAAAATAATTACATTGCAGGAAAAAAAAATGGTTGATCATTTGTCAAAACAATTTAACACTTAACAATATTGTTACCAATAAAATATCAATTCCAGAATTTTCTGAAATTTTAAGAAGAATTGTATAGCTTGATCAGTTAAGACTTCAGATGAATAGATAATGTTAAGAACGACAAAACAAACAAAGTTAAAATTAAAACATAAACCTTTACGAGTTATCTTACAAAGAACTCAAATGAAGCAATTTTAAATTTCAATGGAATTTATCTTTCTAGGGATTTCTATCGAAGGTTGTTCTTATGAAAAATCTGCGAATTATCATTAAAAAATCCCCACCAAAAAATATTGATGGGGATTGTAATGAAATTACAGATCTACTTTATCATCAGCATTTTCTTTATACATTCATAACTATCTGAAGATAGTTTATAATAATAAATACCTGTTCCATAGTCAGAAGCGTTCCAATTGAAATTGTAAGAACCTGTTTGGAATCTTTCTTTTAACAGTTTTTGCCCCTTCATGTTATAAATCGATAATTCTGCTTCTTCACCTGTCATCACATTAAACGAAATGGAGGTCGTCGGGTTGAAAGGATTTGGGTAATTAGTTTCCAAAATTGTAACATCAGGAATTTGTGGAATATTGTTTTCGTTATAAGGAATTGTGAGAGCAATAGGTCCATATTCATCGGCATCTCCCGAAGCTGCAAAACTTTCCAGCCAATACCAATAAGTGTGTTCTGAAATAACATATTCTTGATCAGTGAAAGAATATTCAGTTGGTTCGGAAGTGGTCCCAGCTCCTGGTATCAGATTAGCATTAATTTTAAGGCGTTGTCCCGAATTGGAAGATTCTGCACGGTAAACATTCCAACCTGCATTTTGTGTTTCGCTTTGCGTTATCCAATGTAATACTGCATAATTATTGATAAATGTAGCTTGCAAAGAAGATAAAGTAACAGGAAGTGGGTTGTCATTTCCTAAAATGATCTCTGTAGATCCATCTCTACTACCTCGACTTGAAGGGAAAGTTATACTGAACGTAACATGTCCAGCAGGATTCTCCCACTGTATGTTATCTGGCATCTGCCAAACCGAACCGTTCAGCCAATATATTTCAGATAAGCCAATCAAACCTTCATAGCAAAGATCAAGATCTATTGTTAAACTACTTGTCGAGCCTGTTAAAGAAATATCATAGGAAATTTCTACGCTTTCTGGATTAGGAACAGCTGTTCCACCTTGAACTGCATCTGAAACTGTAACGGATGCGCTTAAGGCAGTTGCACCACCTTGATCCACAACAGTAATATCGGGATCTACTATTATTCCATCAATATTAACTTCTTCTACATCAACATCTGCAGGAACAGATGGCGTGCCTGTATTTCCCCCACTTCCTGAGCCACTATTATCTGGAACTATCAGAGTTACTGAAATTAAATATGGAGATTCATCAGGATCATTACTGGTAATATTGAAACTGGAATTATATGTTCCTGTAGTCACTCCAGTTGCATCAAAATCTAATGATAGTCCTTGATTGGGTCCTCCATACAAAATGCTGTTAGAAAATGTAGAGCCACCTCCAAAACTCAGCCAGGAGATTGATTCCGAGCCAGAATAATTCAATGTTGCCCCCCCGGTGTTTCCTATTGTTAATATCTCAGACTCCAACTGGCCTGGCAATAGTGTTTTGGAAAATGTTGCTTGTGAAATGGAAATATCAGGTGGATTAAAAACGCTAAAATTAGCATTACTTTCATCGTAGATACTTGAGTTAGTAACTGAAGTAACTCTAACTTTATAATTAGTTCCAGGGGCTATAGTTCCAGATGTTGGGGTCCAATTAAAACTTCCGTCATTAGTTGTGTTGGAACTGATTGTATGATAAAGGCTTCCAGTTCTATATACTTCGAGTTTTACATTGTTCCCTCCAAAGTGATCTGACCAGGTAACATTGTATTGAGTTCCATTATATAATGTCTCACCACCATTTGGGTAAGTTGTTGTAATTTCAGAATCTATGCCACTTATAATTAAAGAGTAATTTTGAGGACTACTAAGTGTGCCCTTATGAGTAACGTTTATTGTGTACTGTACACTTGCGGGGCTAGTGACTTCTACTTTTTCGATATTATCGGTATTATTATCTCCAGAATTTGTAGCAGCATTAGATGGATTAGCTGCGTCCAATTTCCAAGGATAGTATGTCGCACCACTTCTTGTAATTCTTAAATCAAGATCATTTACCAGCATTTTAGTAGTAGGATTTAGCGAAGCTGAAGTAGGTGTTCCTGCCGGATCTGTCCAACAGATCGTAGCTACTAAAGGTGTTGAGCCATCAGAATTTACATTCAAAGAGTAATTGCCGCCATTAGAAATAGATGTCTCAATAATTGCAGTTGTTGTTCCATTGTACTTAATAATTTCTGAGGAAGACTCTGTATTCATTAATCCCCATCCAAATTGATAATCTGGACCATTATTACTTCCTGCTTCGTCAGCTGTGTGAATAACTAATCCCTTCAAGCTGGCAGCAAGCATATTTGTACTATTAATAGAATTGTAATATTCTTGTAACAAAGCAAGCGAACCTGTAACTGAAGGAGAAGACATAGATGTCCCATTAAGGGATGCATACGATGTATTGTTTGTATTATAAGTAGAATATAGCCCTACGCCATTAGCGCATATATCAGGTTTTATTCTTCCATCATCAGCAGGTCCCCAAGAACTGAACGAACTCATTGCAACATCACTTACCTGCGAGTAACCATTAACAATATCATCTACAGCTCCAACAGTAAGAATATTTTTAGCTACTCCAACTGTTCCAATGCAATCATAGTTTCCATCGGGATTACGGCTAGCAGTTGAATATGTCCAACTGCCATTCCAATAATAGTGACCACCAGTGTGAGAATCATTTCTATCATTACCAGCCGATTTTACAATAAGATAATCAGGAGCATTGTAGGCTATCTGATCATGGGTCTGTGAATCACTATCATAGAATCCAAACAAATAATCCTCAGTTGCACTCACAGTTGCATTACCGTACCAATACCAATTACCATTACTTGAATTATAACTCCAACCTCTACCATAGCCATAAGAATGATTAGATACGAGTGCACCAATAGCTGCTTCACTAGCCATCTCAGAAGTATCATTTGTCCAATCAAAAGCTCGAAGAGTAGCAGCAAAAGCCATACCTTTTGCAGAAGTAACGTAACCAGAAGCCATTATTGTCCCAGCTACGTGTGTTGCATGGTAATTTGTAGAGGTTGGTGAATCGACTTGTGTTACTCTTCCTCCGAATTCTTGATGTGTTAGTAATACACCTCCACCATCCCATTCACGAACAATAATACCAGATCCAGAAAGTGTAAGGCCAGCACTTCCCCCACTATAAACTTCATTTGATGAGATCGTCTTGGCAGCATTTTCATTATGAGTAATAAAATATAGAGGCATACCAATCTGATCTAAGGCTTGTAATTCTGCAAATGCTCCATCATCCGTTATATATGTGGTTAACCAGTTATTCTGTTCAGCTTTTTTGTATGCTTCTAATCTGATTTGATCGGACTGCTGGCGCAAGCGTTGAGATAGTTTATTTAATTCGAAGTCATTAATATCTGCCCAACAAAAATAATTTATTAAAAGCAGAAAAATAATCATTAAAGTTTTTTTCATATTATCCCCCCATAGATATTTTCATACCTAAACCTAATTAAGTAAAACTATTTTTTATGTCAATTAATTGAAAAGTAGAAATTCAGTTTCAATTACTAAAATTAATATAATATCAATACTCATAAACACTGCCGCCAATAAATTCTCTTAAAACAGAATCTTTTGGAACTGCAGAATCATCTGCTACAGGATCAATTTGTTTCAGAAAATTAAAAGCACGTTCTGCACGCAGAAGAGCATCCTGCTTGAGTGGGTCATCTTTGTATTCTTCTTTCCATTTAGCAAAATCATCGAAAAGTCTGGCACGATATAGAGCAATTTCGTAAGGCATACCACTGGAAATTACATAATCTGCTCTGTTTTGGTTGGGAATAATATGACGCATTTCGCTGGCGCGAACATAATGCCAGTGTTCCAACGTTTGACTTGGTTTATAAGCTCTATGAGTTGCATCACGCAGCATACGACGGATCAAACGAATATCACTCCATCGAATGTATTTTCCATTTTTATCTTTTACCTGCATCAGGGATTCAATGTAAATCTTGAATTTATGTTCATCATCAACACTCTCACTCATAGGTGGATATAAACCGTGCAGGCTATCAATTAATAAGATCTCATTTTTTGCCAGTTGCATCTCGCTGCTTTCAGAATGCCGGGTGCCAGTCTTGAAATCATAGAAAGGTATCTTTACTTTTTCACCATCGCACAATCGTTTTATATGATCATTAATAAGAGGAAGATCCAGGGCTTGAGGAGTTTCAAAATCATAATCTCCAAATTCATCTTTGGGATGCATTGCCAGATCAAAGAAATAGTTATCTATTCCAAATGCTTTGAACTTTAAACCGTTTTTCTTTAGATTTTCTTCCAATTTCAAAGTTGTAGTTGTTTTACCAGAAGATGAAGGACCACTTACAAAAACCATTTTCAGGTCTTTACTTCTTTCGGCAATCATCCTGGATGCCATATTAATGTCTTCTTTATACAATGCTTCACATTCATGGACTACATGCGCGAATCGGCCGTTCCTAATATGTTTATTCAATGATTCAATTGTATGTAGATCGTGATCAACTGTCCAATCCAGGATCTTCCACAATTTGTGCCAGGGTATATTTTCGGAAGGAGCAGAAGCTTTCAAAGCTTTTTCTTCACGCTTTTGTTTGTTTTCGTTCCGGTACAAAATATATGCTTTTGCAACCTGAGTATGATCGCTCAGAATTAGAGCTTTTTCAACACAATCCTGAATTTCTTCAATACTAGGGATATAACCTTCAGGATATTTATTCTCCAAGTTTGCGACAATTTCTGCAGCTAGTCTGTCGGCGGTTTCTTTGTCTCTTCCACCCATTGCTACAGCAGCCCGATAAATTGCATTGGAAATCCTTTCTTCACGAAAAGGAACTTTAGCTCCAGATCGTTTAATTACATATTTAAATTTACTCATGAATTACTCCTTACATTACAAAGATAATGAAGATATATAAAAGAACAAGTGGAACTTTGCGCACAAAATCTTTAGAAATTCTATAATCCAAATAATCTTAATGCGAACCACACCTGATCTGTTCTTGATTTTTCTTCTCTTTCAAGTTGCTCTCGCTGTATTCTCAATATCTCGACATCAGCCATTGCCATCGCTTTTATTGAATCCGGATGAAGTATAGGGGTGAGTGGTTTCTGATCATGATTTTTGGGTATGTTTTCATGCTCTGCTGTATCAAACCAAATGCAAAAGCATTGCTGACAGAATTCTAACTCCATTGTCTTTGAATCTAGCATAATCGAAAGTTGTTTCATTGCTCTTTGACATTGAGGACATTTCTTAGAATAATCTGTAGGGGAATCTTGCTTCTTACTATGGATTTGTCTTAGAATATCGGGGTCTATATGTTCTCTTTTCAATACAGGGATTGATACCATCTTTCCATCACACGATTTACAGGAATAATAAAACCCATTTTTTGTGTTAATTTGATCTAACTCGGTATTACAATTTGCACATTTCATTATTAGGAAGTCAGGATTTCATCGGCCATCATCCAGCCATGAGCTGTAGCATAAATGATAGATCTGGTAGAACCGGAACAATCTCCAATGAATTTGAGATTAATAAAGTTATCATTATCTAATCTATTAGAATAAAATTTAATTTCCGGAGCGTAAAGCAGATTATCTTCATTGGCAATTCCGGGAATAACATGATTCAGATTTTCGATAAAATCGATTATGCTTTCTGCAATACGCCTGGGAAATGCTAGGTTTACATCACCTAAAATATATTTTTCTTTCTCCAAAGTAGGAAGCACTCGATAGAGATGTTTAGTTCTCTTTGAATCTCTAAAGTTACTATAAGTTTGTAGAATTACATTATTTTCACCTGCCAGCAGGTTGGAAAGTTGTGCAATGTGCGATCCGTAACCGATAGGATCATTAAAAGGTTCTGTAAGTTGAACTGTGGTAAGAATTGCAAAATTAGTGTTTCTGCTTTTTTCCTTGAGTTTGGAATGGCCGTTCACAGTAACAAAATCTTCGTAGTTCTCTGTTACTACATAACCACCGGGATTGTTACAGAAAGTGCGAACCATATAACCGGTCTTACTTTTGTATTTTAATTTGAATTCATACATCTCTCGGTTCAATTCTTCCACAATATGGTTTGGAACTTCATAACGCACTCCCAGATCTACCTTTGTATTATCTGTTACTAGGTTCGGGAATTTATTAATCGTTTTTTTGATGAGCTTATGTCCACTTCTTCCTACTGCCACGATAACTCTATCAAAACTATCTCGATTATTAATAATAACTGTATTGGCAATCGGTTCGATATCCTGCACGGTAACATTGAAATGGAAATGAATATTGTTATGAACATTAAAATCTTCATAGATTGTATATAAAACCTGTTTTAACTGATCAGTACCAATATGATAAAACTCAGAATGAATAGGTAAAAAACCTTTAGAATAGAACTCTTCATAATATTCTTTACTGGCAAAAGAACTTCCCTGTTCGTATTTTCCATCTTCAGTTTTATCAATATAATATTGAACCAATTTGTTCTGCAGGTCTACATCCACATCAATATCTCCACCCATTTCTTTTGATACAAAGAGCTTACCATCCGCACGGATTCCCGAAATACTAGAGGAATATATATCTTTGCTTTTTTCAAAAACGTGAAGTTCATGTTCGGTATCTTTCATCTTTTCGATGAATCCTATGGCTGCTGCACCAAATCCGATTATGGCAATTTTCATTCAATTTCTTCCTTACAAATCATGTTAAATTTCACAATAATCTTTAAAAAAGCTCAAATTCATCCTGAGATGAACTTGAGCATATTTATAAATAAAATTACTTCGTTATTTAAGCAATAAAGCTCTTCTGGTTTCTGTATAAGAACCAGCTTTAAGGCGATAGAAATAGATACCAGATGACACAGTTTTTGATTGATCATCAGTACCGTTCCAATTAATGTTGTGCCTTCCAGCTCCATATTCAGCCTGAACTAAAGTGCGAACGTGTTGTCCTTTTATATTGAAGATATCAATTTCTACATTCTCGGAATAATTCAAGGCGAAACTGATAGTAGTTTCTGGATTGAATGGATTGGGAGAATTCTGGAAAAGAGTTACCTCATTAGTTTGTAGATCATTAGGGCTGTTAGTTCCACCTGTAATTTCTACCCACCAAATTCTATAAAAATCATAACCATTTTTACTTCCGATTCCCTTTATCTCGTGAGAACCGTTTACAGTTAATGAAGGACTGTAAATGAAGTTTGTTTCAGTCTGTAGTTCATTATCTAGAAACCAAGAATACGTAACTTCCGGATCAATAGTTAGTAATCCAAAAGCAAGTGGATCACCAGCTGTAGCAAAGAGTGAATCTTCCTCTGGTGTTACACCATAAAAACTAGCTGTCATAATTCGAATGCTGTCGATTACCACATCAACCAAAGGTTTATATGCGGGATTTCCATTTTCTCCAGTTGTAGGAACGACACTGATATCCTGAATAACGTCCATTCCTTCCACCACGTCGCCAAAAGCAGCATAGTTCCAGTTTAAGGAAGGATAAGGAACATCTGTAATAAAATATTGAGAACCTGCAGAATTTGGAGCGCTCGATTTTGCCATGCCGAGTACACCTGAAGAGTTAAATAACATATCTTCGTGATATTCGTCTGGAATTGTATAGCCGGGGCCTCCGTAGCCAGTTCCAAGTGGACAGCCGTCCTGTATCATGAAATTATCTATAACTCGATGAAATATCAAATCATCATAAAAATTTGAATTGGTTAGATCAATAAAATTTCCAGCAGTTATTGGCATTATGTCTTCTCGCAGCCTAACTTCGAAATCTCCCATCGAAGTGTACCATCTGGCAATGCTTTGTGCCCAGATGTAATTGATTGATAAAATAATAAAAATAATAAACAAAAAACGTAATGATTTCATAAAACCTCCTAAAAATAAATTAACTAACAAGCGAAATTTTGATATTTAAATTAAAGCATCAATGGATAATTAAATTTGAAGTTTGTAACATAATCAACTTAGGGTTATACGCCTTCTAACTCAACATCCAGATCAGAATGGATTATCTGAATAACATTGTCAGGTTCAATTTCCATTTCCAACGCGATCGATTTTTCGTTCCAGGCATACTCTTTCAATTTATCAATTATCGATTTCCTGAAACTATTACTTCCAAAACCGGCCAATTCTCTTAAGCTGCCGAATTCTTCAATTTCCTGAGGTTTTCGGAAATGATGGACCAAATAGATAAGAGCGGCTAATAGAAGCAGTACAATTAATATGAGCACGATTCGACCAGGAGTGATGATAGTCTGAAAAATATTTTTGCTTTCTACAACCTGCTGCTCAACAACCGGTTGCTGAGCCAATTCAGGCATTTCAGCTTCTAGTTTATGCACCATCTCTCGATAAGGCATTGCCATCTCTGGTCTGTTCGTTTCTTCATAATAAGCAGCGAAACCTACATAATCATGGTATGTTTTTGGAGTATTAGTAGCAAAAACATCGAGTATCAAACGGAAATAAGTGCTTTCATCTTCGAATACATCTAAACGATACTTAATGTTAGTTTCAAGATCATGACTTTGATCAATAGTGATAATGACCATCACTTTATCTTCTGTGGAATAATAATCGTAAGATTCGATAACGTCATTATTGGAAAAACTAAGATTTTGAATATTGATATCTTTTTTACAATTTGAGATATTAAGTTGAATATCGTAATCATTTTCGATGATGCGGTATTTAGGCTTGGAATCAAAGACCAGTACAGTACGGTCGATCTTTACATAATTTTTATGATACATATCGATGAATACATTTGCACTCAACGAAACACTCACATATATAAAAATTAGAATTAAAACCGTTTTCTTCATTAACCTACCCAGTATTTACTGTCTTTTATGATAGTTCTTATATAATAATAAAAACTACTACAAGAAATTGATATTATTAAACTTTTGTCAACGATAGAATTTATTCTATAATTTTTCTTCTTGATATTGATTACTTTTTCAACTTTCTTCTAGCTAGAATTAGATTCTTTTTAATCTGTTGATTTTGCTGATCATGAGCTAAGGCTTTTATAAAATATTGATATGCTTTCTCGTAATTTTTACCTAGCATATAAACACTTCCGATGTTATTGAGAATATTGCTGTTATCTGGAATATATTCTTCTGCCTCTAATAGAAGTTCGAGGGCTTTTTCATCATTCTTTTTTTGAAGTTCTATTGTTGCTTTCCTGAGATGTTTTTTGGCAATCACATATTTGTCACGTATTACAGGATCATCTACAATTTTAAGATACTCATCATATCTCTCTTCGCGAGCATTAATAAGTATAAGGTTTGAATATAATAATTTTGCTTCATCCCATTTACTTTGCATCATCATACATTCTGCCAGGGTGAGAGTGTTCAATTCGTTTTTGGGAAAACCAACCTGAAGTTTAGTGAGATAATTTTCGGCTTCGGCAAAACGAGATAAACCCATTAAAGAAAGGGCAAGGTTGAAAAGCAAATCTGGTGATTCATCTTTAAGAACAGCCTGCTGAAAAAGTTGAAAAGCTTTTTCGACTTTTCCCTGAGCCAAAAGTTTCTGACCTTTCCTGCTTAAGCGTTTATCACGATAGGAATCGAAAAAGTTTTTCATTATAATTTATGCTTCTTTGTTAATTTCTTCTAATTTCTTTTTTTCTTCGATTTTCTTCATGGCAACTTCGGCTTTTATTTTAGCAGCTGCCTTCTTCTTCGCACGTACTTCTTGCAAAGGATCAAAAATAGCGCTAGTTGGACATACATCTGCGCACATTCCGCAATTTATGCATTTATCGTAATCGATTATAGCCAGATTATCTTGAATAGTTATGGCATCTTTAGGGCATTTCTTTACACACAAACTGCAGTTGATGCAGGCCGTTTTGTTGCCACAGCGTTTTTTTGCTTCTACACCTTTATCATGAGATGTGCAAAGAATATGAACACGCTTCTTATCTGAGACAAGTTCAATAAGATTTCGTGGACAAGCAATAACGCAAGCTCCACATCCGGTACATTTTTCTTTATCAACGATACGCATATCGTTGTCATTCAACGTTATAGCATCAAAAATACAAGCTGCGATACAGTCATTTTGATATACACATCCATAATTACATAGGTTAGGACCGTTTGTAACCAGGATAGCAGCTTTACATGTTGCGATTCCTTGATAATTGTAACGTAAAAATGTATTGTCTTTACCACCGCTTTGGCAGTGGATCACAGCTATTTTTCTGTCTGCTGTTGATGCTTCCATTCCCATAATCCTGGCAATATTAGCAATAACATCATCTCCACCTGGAGCACAAAGATTTATGGGAGCACCACCATTTACTACACCTTCTGCATATCCATTACAACCAGGAAATCCGCAGGCACCACAATTAGCACTTGGTAATATTTCATTAATTTCTTCGATCTTTGGATCTACTTCCACATGAAATTTCTTAGATGCAAAAGCCAGGCCTAATCCATAAGCTAATCCCAAAGAACCTAATACGATGATAGCATATAATATCATTTCAATCCCCTTACAATTTTAATCCGGCAAAACCAAAGAAAGCCAATGCCATACATCCAGCTACAATCATAGCGATAGGCATTCCCTTCATGCTTCTGGGAAGTTCAGCTTTTTCCAGTTTTTCTCGAATTCCGGCCATTAAAACCAGAACCAGTGTAAAACCAAGTCCGGCAAAAAGACCGTTCAGGATAGATTCGATGAAAGTATATTTTTCGTTGATATTCAATATTGCCACACCAAGCACAGCACAGTTAGTTGTGATAAGCGGCAAGAAAACCCCCAACGCTTTGTATAAAGCAGGAGCTGTTTTCTGAATGATCATTTCCACCAGTTGCACCAGAGATGCGATAGTAAGAATGAAAGCAATTGTTTGAAGATATTCAATGTTTAAGGGAACAAGTAAATAGGTTTGAATGATCCAGGTTATGGTTGAAGCCATTGTCATCACAAAGATAACAGCCATTCCCATTCCAATCGCAGAATCAACTTTCTTTGATACTCCAATATAAGGGCATAAACCCAGGAAGCGAGCCAGTACAAAGTTTTGTACAAAGATGGCTGCTATGGCCATCGCGAATAATTTTCCTATGAATTCCATTTATCTTCCCCTATTTCTTCTTCAAGTTCATCAAGCCCATCAACAGGCCCATCACGATGAATGCGCCAGGAGCAAGAATTGCTACTAGCATGGGTTGGTAAGTTGCGGGAAGTACATTGTAACCTAAAAGTTGACCAGCACCCAGAACTTCTCGAATGATTGCGATAACAACAAGTGCCAGAGTGAATCCAAATCCCATTCCAAAACCATCTAAGATTGATTTAACTACATTGTTTTTTCCAGCAAAAGCTTCCGCTCTTCCCAGAATAATACAGTTCACAACAATAAGCGGGATGAATAATCCCAGGCTTTTATGAAGGTCGGGAACATAAGCTTCCATAACCATATCAACAATAGTAACAAAAGATGCTATTACAACTATATAAGCGGGAATACGGATCTTATTTGGAATAAAATTCTTAATGAGTGATATAATAATATTAGAACAAACCAGCACGAATGTGGCTGCTAATCCCATTCCAATTGCATTCATTACAGAAGAAGATACTGCGAGGGTGGGGCATAAACCCAAAGCCATTACGAACACAGGATTTTCTTTGATAAAACCTTTGGTGAATTCTTTTATCATTCTGTCACCTCCATAGTTTCTTCAACGCTTTCTGCAATTTCAGCAGGTTCTTCGATGTTTTTTACAACATCCAAAGTAAGCAGGTATTCCATACCATTTCGAATAGAATTGGCAATAGTTCGTGTAGTTATGGTGGCACCAGTAAGGCTAACTATTGATCCGCCATCTTTGTCCACTTTCATTTGCTGAATGTCTTTATTGGAAAACTGAGCTTGAAATTCTGGCTTCTCACAGTTTGCTCCCAGACCTGGAGTTTCGGTTTGTGAAATAACTTTTATCTTATTTACGATCATATCTTTATTCACGCCGACCATCGATTTTACATCGCTGCTGTATCCATAGAGAGAAGCCAGGAATGTGAAGCCTACGACTTCACCAGCGTCGTTTTTAGCGATAAAAATACCTTCCTCATTATAAGTACCAATATTTTCAAAGGACGCTGCATCCGGCATTACTTCTTTGCGTGCATTCTCTTTTGTAAGGCGTTGATTTTCTTCGATGATGGGTGCTGTAAGGCCATTGATATAGGCAAGAATGCCACTGGCAAGTGCAGTTATAAGCAACAGCACAAAACCTAAATGAAGATAATATTTCATTTCTTCACCTCCCCGAATACTTTAGGCAGTGAATATTTATCGATCAATGGAACTGCAATATTCATCAAGAGGATGGAATAAGATACGCCTTCCGGATATCCACCAACTAATCGGATTACTACTGTTAGAACTCCACATCCGATACCGAAGATTAGTCGGCCTCTTTTGGTAACAGGTGAGGTTACCATATCGGTTGCCATGAAGAATGCTCCTAAAATTAAACCACCAGAAAAAATGTGGAATACAGGTAGCATTATTGAAGCGGAAAATAATCCATTGATTCCACCAAAAATATAAGTGAGAACAAAAACTGTGGCAATATAACTGAAAGGAATTCGCCACTCAATAATATGCTTCCAAGCCAAGTAAGCTGCACCAATTAGCAAAGCAGCAACAGATACTTCACCGATAACTCCACCGATATTTCCCCAGAACAGATTTTGCAATGTATCTACACTGGAAAGGCTGTTCATAACAGTTTCTGCAATATCAGGAGCAACCTGGGTGGAATCTCGCAGAGCTTTTGCCACGCCTAATGGAGTAGCAGAAGTAACTACAGCCGGAACATTTGATGGTAGATCTTGAAGTCCATTAATTGAACTTTGAAAGATCTTGCTCATTGGTTGAGTTGCTTTCCAACCAGCTGTCATTAATGTTGGCCAGGAAGCTACCAGAAAAGCTCTTCCTAATAGAGCAGGATTGAAAATATTAAAACCCAGACCTCCGAAGATCTGCTTTCCAATTGCAATGGCAAATACCGAGCCTACTACTGGTAGCCACCAGGGTGAAGAAGTATTAATATTAAAAGCTATTAACATTCCTGTTACAACTGCACTACCATCGCTGATGGTAATAGGTACATTTCGTAATTTTTGGATCAAGGCTTCGGTAATTACAGCAGCAGCAACTGCATACATTGTGAGAATCAGCGATTGAATTCCAAAGAAAAAGATACCCGCCAGAAGTGCAGGAGTTAACGCCAGAACGACCTGCCACATAACAGAACCAACACTGATCTTCTGTTTTACATGCGGCGCTGCCGAAACAGCATAAACATCGCTCATATTTCCTCCAAATTTATTTTTTTTTCATTTTCTATGTTACATTAATTCTATTTTTTTACTCTTTTTCACTAACTTTAATCTTACCAATATCGATCCATTGGATCAACTTGATATGCGAAGGACATACATAAGCGCAGCTTCCGCACTTGATGCAATCCATTACACCAAATTTTTCAGCCATTTCATAATCTTCATATCGAACATTATTGGCTATCATACAGGGAACCAGTTCCATAGGGCAGATATCTACACAACGAGCGCAACGCAAACAAGTGTGCTCAGCATCTTTTGCAGCTTCCTGTTTGTTGAAAAGAAGCAGTCCGGAACTTCCTTTTGTCATGGGAGTGTCCAGTGTAGAAATGGCAAATCCCATCATTGGACCACCGGAAATTACTTTACCAATTTCTTCTGTTGTTCCGCCGCAGAATTCCAGAAGATCACCATAAAAAGTACCAATTCTAGCTTTTAAGTTTTTTGGTTCTTTTACAATTTTTCCGGTAACAGTAATTACACGATCAATTAAAGGTTTCTTATATCGAACGGCTTCATAAGCCGCAATTGCAGTTCCTACATTTTGAACCACAACTTTTACATCCATGGGAAGCCCGCCTTTGTTTGGAACGCTTCTCTTGGTTGCAGCATAGATCAATTGTTTTTCTGCACCTTGAGGATACTTTAATTTAAGACCAACAACAGAAATATCTTTTTCGTTTCTTAAAAGCTGCTTCACATGTTTGATGGCTTCAGGTTTGTTTTCTTCGATTCCCACCACACCTTTCTGGGCATTAGTGATTTTCATGAAGATCTTTAAACCGGCAATAATCTCATTTGCCTGTTCCAGCATTATGCGATAATCTGCTGTGAGATATGGTTCACATTCCACACCATTCAAAATAATTGTATCAATTGGTTTATCTGTTGGTGGAGAAAGCTTAACATGAGTGGGAAATCCTGCTCCACCCATTCCACAAAGACCTGCGGCAGAAATTCTGTTCTTCATTTCTTCGGTATCTAATTCCATGTAGTTCTTATCATCAATAAATTCTACCCATTTGTCTTCGCCATCGCTTGTTATCTCTATACCCGGGAGCATTGATCCCGTAGGGTGATAGAATTTACCGATTTTGGTAACTTTACCAGAGATAGAAGCATGCATTGGAATCGAAACAAATCCACCAGCTTCAGCAATTAATTGACCTGCTAAAACTTCATCTCCAAGTTTAACAATCGGTTTTGACGGAGCACCAATATGTTGTGATAATGGAATGACAATTTTAGAAGGTAAAGCCATCTGCTCGATCGCTTTGTCTTTGGAAAAGTTTTTTGCATCATGAGGGTGAATCCCTCCTGGGAAAGTCTTCAAACCCATATCTTCTCCCTTATATATTATTTTTACTTATATACTTAATATTTTGCATACCACATTTTTAAACAACATTATATAAGCAAGCAATTTTTGTATAACGAAAACAAAAAGATATATTATTAACAACGGGTAATAATTTTTCTTAAAATGGTGTTAGAATAGATAGACAAAATTATTGGTAGCGTGGAATTTGCACACATTATTTAGTTGGGATTTCTAATCTGATCTCAATATAAAATATGAATTTGAATTTATACTTAAAATAAAGATAGAGAATTTAATGAAATTAACGGTTTTAGAGAAGAAGACGTTTATAGCCATGATGGCTGCCAGTTTTTTCTATGGCTTTGTGATGACCTCTTTTCAGGTTCAAGACATCATTGCCAAAAAAGCTTTGCATGCACTGGACTGGCAGATAACAATATTAGTGATGCTGTGGCCGTTATCCAATATATTTTCTATCTGGTGGGGAAAGATCCTGGAGCATTCTCATAGTTTAGCAAAATATTATATTCTCACTGGAATTGTTGGACGATTGAGTCTTATTATTATGCTTTTCGTAACAGATTACTATCAATATCTCGGACTTATGATCCTATTATTTTCCTTCAATGCATTTATCAGTCCTGCTCAGAATGCAATCCTGCAGACTAATATTTCACCTAAAAATAGAGGTAATATTTTTGGTTATACAGCAAGCTTCATAACTCTGGTTTCTGTTATTTTTAGTTTTGTTATCGGGAAGATACTTGATGTTAATGAAGACTGGTTTAGATATTTCTTTGCAATTGTTGGTATATTTGGGTTGGTACATGCTATAATTATGTCTCGAATTCAGCTGAAGAAAAGCCATAATACTGACAAAGCTTTCATCTCATTCAAACATATATTTTATACGCCGATAGCACGTTCTCTGGAAGTGCTGAAGAAGAACAAAGAATTCGCAATTTTTCAAAGGAACTTTTTCATCTATGGTATTGCTTTTATGGTATTGCTGCCAGCGATTCCCAAATATTTAGTAGAATATCTGGAAATGGATTACAGCCAAACATTTTTAGCAAAGGGCATTATATCCCAGATTGGTATTCTGTTTTTGGCACCTTTAGCAGGACGTTTTTTCGATAAGAAAAATCCGGCGCTATTTACCTCACTTACTTTTATGTTGTTAAGTTTGTATCCGCTTATCTTATTGGTCTCCAGTTTCTTTCTTGGCACAAGTTCTGTTAATTACATTGTTTATTTTGCCTTTTTTGTTTATAGTTTAGCGATGTCCGGCATTATTATTTCCTGGAATATCAGCTCAATCTGTTTTGCTGGCGATGAAGATGTGTCGATGTTCCAAAGTGTACATGTTTCACTTACAGGTCTACGGGGTTTATTTGCTCCATTTTTGGGTTTATTAGTTATGAAAACATTTGGGATTAGAGCAGTTTTTGTGCTTGCTTTTGCTCTATTTGTTTTTGCTTCAATTCTTAGTTTTAAGTTATATTTAAAAATGGATGATAAAAAATGGAAAATTCCACAACAATGGAAAGCAAATATTAGGAAGATATTTCCTTTTAATTAAATATGTTGAACGAGGAGAATTATTTGAAAAGAATATTTCTAATAATCATATTATTAACTATAGCTTCATTTATGTTTGGTGCTATCAAGGTTGAGTTTAAATCTGGATTAGCTTCTGAATTTGTGCAAACCGAATTGATTGAAAATATAGAATATTTTAATATTTTTGAACTGAACAAGGTTTTTAAAGCAAATGTGAGTGAAGATATTTTAGATCAAAGATTGAAGGTAAATATTTACGATCAGCAATTGATTATTTTGATGGATTCGTCCTATTTACTATTTAGAGGTGAGCAATACAATTTCACACAATCGGTGGTGCAGAAAAACGGAAAATATTATTTGCCTACGAAATTCCTGTCGAAAATTTTACCAAAACTATTACCGGAAAAGATCAGTTTTAAAGAAGGAAAGTTATTAGCAGAAAAACCAATGGATAATTCGATAAAGACAATCGTAATCGATCCTGGCCATGGCGGAAAAGACCCAGGTGCTATAGGTTACACGAAGAAGAATTTTGAAAAAGACGTAGCTCTTGTCGTTGCTAAAAAGCTACAGAAGAAGATTAAAGATAACCTTGATGTGACGGTATTACTGTCCAGGGATAAAGATGAATTTGTTTCGTTGCAGCAGAGAACCCAATTTGCCAATCAGAATAATGCCGATCTTTTTATCTCAATTCATTGTAATGCTCATCGAAATTCTAAAGTTAATGGTATCGAAGTATTTTATCTTTCTACTGCTAAAACAGATGAAGCACGAGCAGTGGAAGCACTCGAGAATCAGGTTGTGTATGATTATGAGGGTGGAGAAGAAGCAGTAAAGAAATATGATGACCTGGCATTTATCCTGGCCGATATGGCTCAAAGTGAACAACTGGAAGAAAGTTATCATTTGGGAGCAAAACTGCAAACTGAAATGATAACTAAAACCGAAAGCCATAGCCGTGGCGTGAAACAAGCAAACTTTTATGTGCTGCGTGGTGCATACATGCCGGCAGTGCTGGTAGAGATGGGTTTTATTTCCAATAAAGCAGAAGAAAAGAAACTTACGAATTCATCCTATCAAAATAAAATTGTAGATGCTATATTTGAAGGAGTGAAGGATTTTAAATATCGCTATGACAGCATGGAATAGCAGAAAATATTCAAACTATAATTTATAATTTTATTGCCTAATATTATATCATAAGAAGCAATTAACTTCATAGAGTATTCCTGCTTACAAAACCTGAAAAATAAAAAAACATAAAAAAGGAAAAAGGGTTTGACATATAATACCCTTAACTTTCTTTGTCCCAGAATATTATAAAAGCGGAGGAATTAATGCCTAATCATAAATCTTGTGAAAAGAGATTGAGACAGGAAGAGAAACGTTCAGCACGAAATCATTATGTGAAAATGACGATAAAGACTTTATCTAAAAGAATTCACAGCGATATGCCGGTAGAAGAAAAAGAAAAACTTCTTTCCGAAGTATATGCGAATCTTGATAAAGCAGCTAAAAATCACGTCATTCATAAAAGAACTGCTTCTCGTAGAAAAGCTCGATTAGCTACCTATTTTAATAAAGAAAAAACAGAGAAATAAACCTAGATTATTAGATTTTTTGGCAGACAGAGATGTCTGCCTTTTTTTGTGATTATTTTGGAGTATAGATGGATTTAAATACAATTATATATATAGCTGCAGCGTTAATATTAGTTTTATTAGCAATTCTTGTGGTAGTTGTAATAAAGAAAAGAAATTCAAAACAGGCTAATACAATTAATGGTGAACCAGATTCCTTAAAACTAAAGCTTGCTAAAACCAAGAATGGCTTTCTGGGAAAATTGGTAGAGATTGTAAAACTTCGAGGCAAAGTAGATGAAGACCTGATGGTTGATCTGGAAGAAATGCTTTTGCAGGCTGATGTTGGAGTAAAAGCAAGTATTGATATCATCGATAAATTGCGAGAAGAGATCAGGATCAATCAGATAAATAATACTGAAGAAGTACAAAAACACCTTGAGGAAATAATTAGAAATCTTCTCCTAAAAGATTATTCGGCAAATGCAGACCACTTTGAATTTGCAGATAAGAAACCTTTCATCGTATTATTTACAGGTGTAAATGGTGTTGGAAAAACTACTACCATCGGTAAGTTAGCTACCAGGTTTGTGAATCAGGGAAAATCAGTTTTGCTTGTTGCTGCTGATACATTTAGAGCTGCTGCTATTGAGCAGCTGGCAATTTGGGCAGATCGCGCCGGAGCTTCGTTAGTAAAACAGCAGCAGGGATCAGATCCTTCTTCTGTGGTTTATGATGGAGTGATGAGTGCAGTGAACAAGAAGATAGATGTGGTTTTGATTGATACAGCCGGCAGACAGCATACAAAAGTGAACCTGATGAATGAACTTTCTAAGATCGAAAGAACCATAAAAAAGATCGTTCCTGATGGACCGCATGAGACAATTTTAGTAGTGGATGCCACCACTGGTCAGAACGCTATAATCCAGGCAAAGACTTTTAATGAAGCGACACACTTGAGCGGATTGGTGCTTTCTAAACTTGATGGTACTGCCAAAGGCGGAATTGTAATTGGTATAAAACATCAAATTAATATTCCTGTTAAATTGATTGGAGTTGGAGAATCACAGGAAGACCTGAGAGATTTTGATGTGAACGAATTTGTAGATGCTATATTTGAGTAAATTTATCTAAGAAAAAATAAACAAAAGCGGCTCTTTCTTGAGCAAATTGGATTTACAATGAAGATAAGTGCTCATGGCTGTATTGGGATCATCAAGAATATCGGAATCTGATGTAATATAACCTACACCCGCTTTTAAACTCGAACTTATTGAAAACAGCCCTCGACAATCGTCAAGGGCTATTAAGAATTAATACAATCTACTAAAATTATTTCTATTTAACGCTTAAATCAAAATCTGCCTGCAGATTAAGACCAAAATACATGCGTGAACCTTCCACATTTCCCATTTTATCTTCCATTTCGTCGATCATACCAACTTCCGGCATGATGAACATTTTTGGGTGAAGTTTAATTTTGGCATTCAAGTAAGCAGTCATAGCAGTATCAGGATCGGTATAGTCATCACGATCTGTACCGGAAAAACCACTTCCAGCAGTCAGACAAGTTTTCTCACCCATTTGATAACTCACTTGTAGATAACCAGCTGTTGTTGTAGCGTTTATAACTTCTGATTCAACTGGATCCCAAGAAGCATTTCCACCTGTTGCTCCACTGAGAATTCCATAATCAGCCACGTTCTGGCCCAAACTTCCTTGAGCGAGTATTGTCAGGTCTCCCATGCAGTATTTAGCTGTAAGAGCAGCTGCATAAGCAAGAACTGATTCATCCATTTCAGCGGCGTTGAAATCTTTATTGTAATTGGACATATTAATGCCGAAAGTAGGATGCAACATCAGGTTATCAAATTTAAATCTCATTCCAAGGTTGATCTTTGGTAACAAGGCATCAACGCCACCAACTCCTGCAGGATCAACCAGTTTTGGTTCCATGAAAATAAGATATGCACCGTTATCCATTGAAAGTTTAATCATCGGATTACGAGAATCATAAGTAAGACCATAACCGATCATCAGGTTTTCACAGGCAGAAACAATAGATGTTGCCTGGTTGGGAAGATCAAAGAAACCAGTGTAATACTGACCAATAAGTAATTTCAGCATTCCAAAATCGTACTCACCCCAAACTTGCCTGAGGTTGACACCAGTTCGTGCCATTGAAACTTCAATTTTTCCAGTATAAGCTTCACCAGCAAAATTAGCTCCAAATCTGCTAGTACCGAAAAGATCGTAATGCAATTTTGTTCTAGATTCGCTGCCGGTAAGATCTTTGTCTTGCATATCGTACCAATACCCAATTCTGGCATTACCATAAAAATCTACTGCTGATAAAACAGACCCTGCCAGAAACACAACCGCTAATACAAAAACAACTTTTTTCATAAATCAATTCTCCTCAATTTTTTTACTGCTAAATTACTATACGCCCCACTTCTTCAAAATCTTATCATAGGTTCCATCTGCTTTTATCTTATCCAAAGCAGCTTGTAATTTCATTACAATTGAATCTGGAGTGGATTTATTAACAGCCAGAAAATAACCGTCTTTGGTCAGGTCTGTCAGTACGTAAATTCCTTTGATTTCTTCAGGTTTGGCTCCAGCTTCTTTAACTGCATAATTGGCAACTGCATCCGGCATAGGCCAGAAATCAATTTCTTTGTTCATCAGTTTTGCCAGATTTGCTGCGTTATCTTCAGCAACGATCAGTTGTTCACCGATTACAAAGCCTTTTGATTGGAAATAGGCTTCTCTTGCATCACCTTGAGTGATCCCGATTTTGTAGTTTTTCAGATCTTCTACGGAAGTGATCTCGATTTCACAATCTGCTAAGGCAAACACGGAATAGTTTGCAGGTGAAATAGTTCCTACCCATTTGAAAAGATCTTCCCTGCTTTCCAATCTGCTGGTAGAAAACAGCATGCAGCTTTTTGTGCTTAATGCTTGATCATAAGATTCTTTCCAAGGATTAACCTGAATATCATAAGCGATACCTGTTTCGGCAAGAATGGCTTTCACAACCTCTGTTGATAAACCAGTTACTTCTCCATTCTTCGTGAAATTAAAAGGTGGAAATTCTTCCGTCAATACTACCAGATTCTCCTTGGCGCATGACAAGGTGAATACAATGCAAAGTAACAAAACAATTTTGATTCCTGTTTTCATCTTTTCTCCTTATTTTAATAATAAGGCACAAAATATTTTTGGTATTCTTATAGTAAAGAGTTATTATTTTTTGATAGATGTTATTGAATAAATATTAAATAAAACTATACAACATCCCAATCTCTTCCGCCCAGATATCAGAATTTGGTGTTTCCAGAATTAATGGAATATCATCAAAACGTGTGTTCTGCATTATCAACTTAAATGCATCCAACCCAATGAATCCTTTACCAATGCTTTCATGCCTGTCTTTTCGAGTGCCAAATTCCTTTTTGCTGTCGTTTAGATGCATGCCTTTCAAATAATTAAAACCAACAATTTTATCAAAATCAGCAAAAGTCTTCTCAAAAGCATCTTTGATTCTAATATCGTAACCAGCAGTAAATCCATGACATGTGTCGTAGCAAACACCAACTCGATCTTTGTCTTTCACATGTTTTATAATGTAAGCAAGATGTTCAAAACTATACCCAACATGATTACCCATTCCGGCAGTGTTCTCAATTACTGCTATTACATTGTCAGTTTTGTCTATTACCCAATTAATTGAATCGGCAACGGTTTTTAAACATTCTTCTTCCGAGATCTGCCCTAAAGTACTGCCGGGATGGAAATTCAAAAGTTTTAATCCAAGTTGATCGCAGCGCTGCATTTCATCAAGGAATGCTTCTCTTGATTTCATCAATTTTTCTTCTTCCGGATGACCAAGATTGATAAGGTATGTGTCATGGGGAAGAACATATTTAGGTTCAATTCCAATGTTCTTCAGATTAGCTTCAAAGAGTTCAATGTTCTCTTTAGTAAATGGTTTTGCATTCCATTGTCGTTGATTTTTTGTGAACATACCAAAAGCTTTTGCTTTCAGTTCATTTGCATTTCCAGGAGCGTTTTCCACTCCACCCGCTATACTTACATGTGCTCCAATGTATTTCATAATTTGCTCCTATCTCTTTCATCTCATTTATTAATAAATTAATGTTTCATATTTAAATGGCAAATGCATAATAAGTTTTATTTTTATATTTATCCGTTAAGTGTACAATAGAAATTCTTTGACTCACAAATCCTATCCCTGAATTTGTCACAAAAATAATAATAAATATTCGGAGGGATAAATGAATTATCGTGTTTTGGTGATCAACCCTGGATCAACATCGACCAAGATTGCTGTTTTTGATGACGAAAATCCAATTTTTACATTAACTTTACGACATAGTAACGAAGAGATAGCAAAATTTGATGGTATAATTGAGCAGTATGAATTCAGGAAGAATCTTGTTCTGGAAGCAATGCGGGAAAATGATGTTGCACCTGAAACTTTGAAAGCAGTCATTGGAAGAGGCGGGCTTGTTAAAGCTGTTGAAGGTGGAACATATCAGGTAAATGAAACTATGCTGGCTGATCTTAAGAATCCAGAATTATGGGGTAGGATCCATGCGTCCAGTCTGGGAGCATTTATTGCTAACTCGATCGCAGAAGAATTAAATATCCCAGCATTTATAGTAGATCCTGTAACTGTAGATGAATTTGAAGATATTTCCAGAATTTCCGGTTGCCCAGAAATTGAAAGAAAATCTCTGTTCCATGCTTTGAACTTGCGATATTGTTCTATTAGTGTAGCTCATGAACGGGGAGTTGATCCAACTGAGATCAATCAGATCGGTGTTCATATGGGTGGCGGTATAAGTGTCGCAGCCATTAAAAAAGGAAAGATGGTGGACGTGAATAATGCAGTTTTGGGAATGGGACCTTTCTCACCTCAAAGAGCTGGAGCACTTCCAATTGGTGATCTGCTGGAGATGGCATTTTCTGGCAAATATACTCACAAAGAAATGATGGATATGTTCACCAAAACAGGTGGATTGATATCTTATCTGGGAACAGATGATGGACAGGAAGTTTTAAAAAGGATCAAAGCTGGAGATAAAAAAGCCAAATTGATTTTTGATGCTATGATCTATCAGATAGCCAAAGAAGTTGGTGCTGCAGCAACAGTACTAAAAGGAGATATTGATGCAATCTTTTTAACAGGTGGTTTAGCATACAACGACTATGTAATGGAGCATCTTACCGAAAGAATTTCATTTCTTGGTAAAATTAAGATAATATCTGGTGAGAAGGAAATGGAAGCCCTAAGCCAGGGTGGAATCCGTGTACTCAAAGGAATAGAAAAAGCAAAAGAATATAAATAATGTATATCAAGAATTGTCGTCCAAAGCAGAAAAGAAAGATTATTAAAGAAAGTATAAAAATAATATTTCTAATAATAAGCTTTTTCATTCTTTTTTCCTGCTCTCCCAAAAAAGATGCAGACTGGACGATTCTGATATATATGGCTGCTGATAATAGTTTGAATAATGCGGCTCTGGCTGATATTGAAGAGATGATGGCAGCAGAATTTTCTGATGAACTAAACGTGATTGTACAAATCGATGAAAGTGAATACAGTGAAAGTAAAACTGCAAAACGTTATAAAATAACTCCCGGTAATAAAAAACAGATTTCCAATCTGGGAGAAATTGATAGTGGAGATCCTGCAACACTTACTCAATTTGCCAATTGGGGATTTAACAAATATTCTTCCGATAAAAAAGCGTTGATTATTTGGAGTCATGGTAATGGCTGGTACAATCTTTATAATAAGTTTTGTCCAGATAGTGAAAGCTCAAGCTCTATTAGTGTACCAGATGGAGAACTTTCAGCTGCAATAGAACAAATAAATTCAAAGATTGATATCTTGATTCTTGATGCTTGTAATATGTTAGCTATGGAAGTGATTAAAGAAGTTTATGAATTTGCTGATTTCATAATTGGATCAGAAGCGATAATCTGTACAGATGGTTTTCCGTATGATGAAACTCTTTCATTGTTCGAAGATCATGTGGATACGGAAGCCTTAGTGCAGGATATGACAATAACCTTTGTGAATTCCTATATGCCCGCAGGTTCTCAAAATCCCTATAACGATCCGTTCGAAATTTCCCTGGCAGCCGTTGAGACAATTAATTTTCCCAATCTCGTTTCTACTCTGGTGGATTTTGTGAATACTTGGCAGGATTCATCTGGAACGGAAGTTTTTCACCAAGGACGGGATGAATGTTTAATATATTTTAACGACATTGAAGATACTGACATCGATATCATGGATTACTTTACGAAATTGGAAAATAACTCAACAAATGAAACTTTAAGTGCGGATTGCGAAGCAATGCTTGAACAAATCGAACAGGTCTTTATCAGTCATTTTTATATTGATCTTGATGATCCGAACGGTACCCAAAATTATCCAGCTGGCACAGCTTCCATCTGGTTTCCACAAAGCCAGGTAACGTTTGATAATCTATATTCAGAGTACGAAAAACTTCAGTTTGCAAATACAGGCTGGCTGCAGTTTCTGCAGAACACATTCGCAAACTGATTAGTTATCCACATAAATTCACACCACTTTTCCACATTTTAATTAATTAAAAATTTCACTTCAAGCTAATACCATAGAAACAAGTTATTTAGGCTACCTGATATTTGGTGGATAAGTTGTGTGTAAACTGTAAAAAGGTATTATATTATTATTCCTTTTGACAATGAATTAGCAGTTAAAATATTAACGAGATTCTTGTTTGAAATATGAGGTAATTAAATGAAGAAAGAATTATTAAAAGCTGCCTTTCAGGAAGATTTTGCTGACCTGGGAGATATTACCGGTGAAGCCATCTTTTCTGAAGAAATTGATTCATTTAAATTAATATCCAAAGATACAGGAATTTTGTGTGGGATAGATGAATTCGTAGAAGTGATGAGATCAATCGATGACTCCATAACATTCAAAGTTTTCTTTAAAGATTCCAAAAAAATCAATGTAGGTGATCTGATTGCTGAACTTTCAGGTAAAGTTTCTTCAATTTTAAAGGCAGAGCGAACAGCCTTGAATATCCTCTCTCATCTCAGCGGAATTGCAACAAAAACTAATAAATTCGTCATAGCTGCAACTGAAAGATCCACAATTTTGGATACACGCAAAACACTGCCGGGATTACGGGAATTGCAGAAATACGCTGTAGGATGTGGTGGCGGCAAGAATCACAGAATGGGTTTATATGATATGGTGATGATCAAAGATAATCATATCGATGCAGCTGGCGGAATTGACAAAGCTGTAAATAAGATCCGATCTAAATGGGGAACAAGGTTCCAGATAGAGGTAGAAACCCGCAATTTGAATGAAGTAAAGCAGGCTGTGGAATGTAAAGCAGATCGCATCATGCTGGATAACATGAATAATTCTGAACTGAGTCAAGCTGTGGAGTTCATTGCAGGCAGAAGTGAAACCGAAGCTAGTGGAAATATGACTTTAGAAAGAATCCCAGAAGTCGCTGAAACAGGTGTAGATTTTATTTCGGTAGGAGAGCTAACTCATACTGTGAAGGCATTCGATTTTTCGTTGAGAAAGACATGAGTTTTAAGGACAAATAAATGAATTCAATAGCAATAAATAATCAAATATTGAAACTAAAGAGGGAGCTTGGAAACCGAATAATAATTCCAGCTCATCATTATGAAGATCCCAAGGTTGTAGAAGTTGCAGATTTCGTTGGCGATTCTTATAAATTAGCAGTTGATTGTGCGAAAACGGATGCGGAATTTATAGTGTTTTGTGGTGTATATTTTATGGCAGAAGCAGCAGATGTTCTAAGCCAGCCGAACCAGAAAGTGATTATGCCGGATTTAGCTGCAGGTTGTCCGATGGCAGATCAGATCAACAAGAAACAAGCTGAAGAAGCATCTAAAGTAATCCAGAAACGATCTTCAAAACAAATTGTTCCGGTTGTTTATATGAACTCTTTTGCCGACATCAAAAGCTTTTGTGGTGAACGAGGTGGATCGGTTTGTACAAGCTCCAATGCTTCTGAAGTAATTGAGTTTTATTTGAAGCAGGATAACGCAGTTTTCTTTGCTCCTGATTTCAATCTGGGTATTAACACTGCTCGTAAATTGGGATTAAATGATGATGAAATAGTTAAAATAGGAACCGACCTGAACATTGAGAATAACTATGATCCAGATAAAGTAAAATTGTATATCTGGGATGGTTTATGCCATGTTCATAAAGTATTTGCAGTTCAAGATATTGTTGAATTACGTGCAGAATATGAAGCAATTAAGATAATTGTACATCCCGAGTGTGACAGGGGAGTTGTGAATAATTCTGATATTTCCGGTTCAACTCAGAAAATCTATAATGAAATTAAGAATTCTCCAGCAGGTTCAGTGTGGGGCGTGGGAACTGAATACAATTTCGTGCAAAGAATAGCTGATGAATTTCCTGACAAAACAGTTCTTCCACTAAAGAGATCTATCTGCCATAATATGGCGAAAATTACATCTGAAAAACTTCTAACTTCACTTGGTTCGATAAATGCACATATCGAAGAAGGTTTAGAGTTGAAAAACATTGTTTCTGTGGATGAAGAAGATAAGGGAAACGCAGCCAATGCTCTAAACAAAATGATTGAAATTGTAGAAAAGAAATAAGTTCATGGATTCCCATTTGCAAGGGAATGACAAATAAAAGGTTATAACATGAAAAATAAGTTTGATGTGATCGTGCTGGGAACAGGAGTAGCAGGTCTTACAGCAGCCATTTACCTGAAAGAAGCTGGACTGGATGTAGCAGTTTTCACTAAAGAAAAAGATATATCCGAAACTAATACTAACTATGCACAGGGTGGTATCATTGCCTGGAAAGAAGGGGACAGCAGCGATAAACTAACCAAAGATATTCTGCAGGCAGGATGCAATTACAACAATTTGAAAGCCGTGGAACTCTTTGCGGGAAGGGGTCCACAACTCGTTTTTGATTTCTTCATTAAAAAACTTAAAACAAATTTTACCCAGACTTCTGAAGGAAAATTGGATTATACCGAAGAAGCTGCCCATTCCGACAGACGAGTGTTGCATTTCGAAGATCACACTGGTGATGTGATCCAGCAGAGCTTGTTGAATTATTGTCGCAAATTGCAGATCTCGATCTACACTGAACATACTGCTATCGATCTTATATCAAATAATCACCATTCCAATGATTATCAGGAGTTTTATAAACCTCGAGAAGTAATGGGTGGTTATATGCTGGATAATCTAAGTGGAGAAGTAAAAACCATCTTTTCCGATAAAGTGATTCTGGCTACTGGCGGACTTGGAAATCTGTATCAACATACAACAAATCCTGCGGCTGCAACTGGAGATGGGGTGAGCATGGCTTATCGAGCCGGAGCAGATATTATTAATGCGGAATTCATCCAATTTCATCCAACTTCACTTTATCATCGAGATATAAAACGTTTTTTGATCTCTGAATCTTTGCGAGGAGAAGGTGCTAAACTCATTGATAGTAACGGGCGAGAATTTATGAAGGATTACTCTGAATTGAAAGATTTGGCTCCGCGAGATGTAGTGTCACGGGCAATTTATGGAGAGATGGGAAAAACCGGCAGCGAATATATGTTGTTGGATATTGCTTCCTATTACAATGGTGAGATGCCACTGGAGCAACGTTTTTCCAAGATTTATAATACTTGTATGAAGGGTGGGATCGATATTACAAAAGAGCCGATTCCAATAGTTCCTGCTGCCCATTATTTTTGTGGTGGTGTTAAAGTTGATCTGGCTGGTAGAAGTTCATTGAAAAATCTATATGCAATTGGTGAAGTAAGCTGTACTGGTTTGCATGGTGCAAATCGTTTGGCTTCATCTTCTTTATTGGAAGGTTTGCTCTGGGCCAAATTAACAGCAGATGATATAGCTGATAAATTTGAGAAAATATCCAATGAAAGATTTAACGAAATTCCTGATTGGAAAATGCCCCAGGCAGTAGATGAGTTTGATCCTTTACTCATTGTCCAGGATTGGGAAGCAATTCAAATGACAATGTGGAATTATGCCGGGATTATCCGCACCAAAAAAGGACTGGAAAGAGCCCGGGCAGATCTGAATTATTATTCTCATCGAATTTTTGAATTTTATCAAAGTGCCAGACTGAATAAAGATATTATCGAACTACGGAATGGTATTGTAAATGCTTCTATTATCGTGAACGCTGCTACGCATAATAACCTGTCAATCGGTTGCCATTTTGTAAAGTAATGTAAACAACTTATTTGTGATCATTAAGAAAACTTCCAAAGTTTACCATTCAAGAAAACCCCATAGAAACTTCGGAAGTTTAAAAAAGTAGTTGGAACTGACCCAGAACGAAGTTTGGGTTAAGAACAACATAATAAGATTGATTCCCCGTTCTTACCTTAAGCCTGCGCATTAAGGCAATTCCTGAAACTTCGGAATTTTAAAGAGAATGTGATCGTTCTACACTTGACACAAAAACCAGTCTTCAAAACTATGCTTTGCGTGTGTTAAATAACACAAAATGATTTTTAGAATGTGTGCTAGGTGGGGAGTCAGCGGTGCCTTGTAACCCGCAATCCGCTATAGCGGGACTGAATTCCTGCAGGAGAATGTTGATTTCCGTTTTAAGTGTAATAAGCGGTGTTGAGAGTCAAGCCCGACGCAATTGTAAACTGTGAACTTTGTCAGGTTCGGAAGGAAGCAGCAATAAGCAGATCTTGCGATGTGCCGTCGGCCCACTTGATTTGAGCTGGCTATTATATCTTGTCTCGGAATAGATGTCGAATGCAGGTGCACACTTTATTTGATGAGAGATTATTGATTACCGATTAGGGATTGCAGATGTAAAATTGTCACTCTCATGAGGGATAACTGATGAAAAATGAAGTGCTTGAATTATCTTTCAAATTTTCCGTTGAGATAGTTTTATTTTGTCGAGCATTAGATAAATCCTCACGAGATAATTTTGTGATAAGTAATCAGCTTTTAAAATCTGGAACATCAATTGGTGCAAATATTGAAGAAGCAAATGGAGCTCAATCCAAAAAGGATTTTCTGGCTAAGATGTATATTTCTTATAAAGAAGCAAGAGAAACAAATTACTGGTTAAGGTTAATTACTGAAAGCAAAATTGATAATAGTAATAAATTGAAGGGATTGAACAAAATGTCTCTTTCTTTGATAAAATTGTTAAGTACAATAACAAAATCAACGAGAGAAAGCTTTGAAAAATAAAGTTAAAATTCATTATCAGCTAAAAACAATCTTTAATCACCAATCATCAATCAGACATCTCTAATCAATAAGGAGACAGTTATGTCGACTAAATACTCGGTACCTCGTGGAACTTTTGACATACTTCCTGATTCGAGTTATAAATGGGAATATATTAGGAATACTTTCAAGGAAGTTGCAAAATCATTCAATTTCCAAGAAATAGCAACACCAATATTTGAAAGGACAGAAGTTTTTGAACGAAGTGTGGGAGACAGTTCCGATATCGTTCAAAAAGAGATGTATCGTTTCCAGGATAAAAAAGGCAGAGCTTTTGCTTTACGACCGGAAGGAACTGCGTCGGTTGTTCGCTCTTTTGTGGAAAACAGTTTGGGTATGAGTGGCGGAAATTCCAAGTTATATTATATGGGACCGATGTTTCGATATGATCGACCGCAGAAAGGCCGATATAGACAATTTTATCAGTATGGAATTGAAAACATTGGCAGCGATAACCCTTTCATTGATGCAGAAATAATTGCTTTTGGATATGCATTTCTTACTAAACTTGGGCTTACTAATTTTGAATTGGAGATCAATAGTATCGGTTGTAGCAATTGTTCACATGATTATGATAAAGCTTTGGTAGAATATTTCAAACCAAACCTTGATAAGATGTGTTCCGATTGCAATAATCGCATCAATAAAAATCCAAAACGATTATTGGACTGCAAAGTTCCTTCCTGCCAAGAAATCGCCAAAGATGCACCTGTAATGTTGGAATATCTTGATAATGAATGTAAAACACATTTTACCAAAGTTCAGGAATACCTGGATGAGATGGGAATAAAATATTGTGTGAATCCTCGTATCGTGCGTGGTTTGGATTATTACAATAAAACAGCTTTTGAATTTTTGGATAATAATCTGGGTGCACAAAATGCATTGATCGGTGGTGGAAGATATAACGGTTTGGTGCAACAATTTGGTGGAAAAGATACACCCGGTATCGGTTTTGCCGGAGGATTTGAAAGATTGATCCTTTCCATGGAAACTGCTGGACTTTCTTTTGGAGAAGAAGCAAAACCAGATATATATTTTGTGTGTTTGGGAGAAGCAGCCAAACAAAAAGCAGCCAAATTAATTTATGATCTTAGAGAAAATGGAATTGCTGTGGACTACAATCCGGATAAAGATTCCATGAAAGCTCAAATGAAAGCTGCTGACAAATCAAAAGCCAGAATTGTATTGATTTTAGGTGAAGATGAAATCAATAAGAACATAGTGATTTTAAAAGAAATGGAATCAGGAGAACAGCTGGAAATTTTAAATAAGGAATTAGTTGCAATTCTACTAAAAAAACTGAATTTAGTATAGAGGATTTTTTCCTTGACTCTAAAAGCTGGCACTCTAAAAAAGTGTTTGCTAAAAAAGAATTTTAGTATAGAATTTATTAAGAAAATAATGATGGAGGAAGATATGAAATTAAAACCAATAGATGACAGAGTTGTTATCGAAGTGAAAGAAGAAATGGCTGAAAAGAATGTAGGTGGGATCATTATTCCGGATACAGCTAAAGAAAAACCACAAATCGCTGAAATTATTGCAGTTGGCACAGATGAAGAGTTGCAGGAACTGGTAAAAGTTGGTGATAAAATATTATTTTCTAAGTATGGTGGTGACGAATTTGATATTGAAGGAAAGAAGATCAAAATTATTTCCCGTTCAGATATACTTGCCGTAATAGAATAGGAGGAATAATGGCTTTAGAAGTTAATCAGGATACATTTGAAAACGAAGTATTAAAATCTGAAATCCCTGTTTTAGTAGATCTATGGGCTCCCTGGTGCGGTCCTTGCCGTGCGCTTACTCCTACTATAGATGCCATCGCTGCTGAATATGAAGGTAAACTTAAAGTTGTAAAAGTGAATATTGATGAAAGCCCGACGATTGCAGCAAATTACTCTGTAATGTCCATTCCTACTCTTCTTATCTTTAAAGATGGAAACGTGGAAGGTCAAATTGTGGGACTGGTTGGCAAAGATAAGATCGAAGCCAAATTCGCAAATCTGATATAATCTCAGTTATAATTATATTTTATTAAACCTCCCAAGTGATTGGGAGGTTTTTTATGTTACATATAATCTATTTACTAATTCCAAACCGATGATTTATAAAATCAATAATTACACATGAATCAAAGAAGGGATGATTGCCCAATGTTCCTAAAAGTGGATGTTCCGCAAAAAGATCGGTATCTTTATATTCAAGATTTGGAGCATTATAACTGAAATCACCAATTTTAATACAGCCATCAATCCTATAACCATACACTTGAAATCTACCGACGGGATTCACATTAATGAAACCAGTTAATTTAGATTCATCATATGCTCCCACATAATTTTCCCAATCTTTTTTGCGATGAAAAGTAAGGTCGGAAATACTGGAACCACAATCGTACAATATTTTTGGTATTTCTTCATTATTTAACATAAAATCGAAAACTACGAAATTCATTGGATTGGGATAAGTATCTACAAAACTGAATTTATATTCTAAATTCTCAATAATATTATCAGAATCTGAGATAAAAATTCGATCATTTTTGAAATCAAGCACTAAAACTTTGTCCCAGAAGAAATCAGTTCCCAGCAACCCTATTTTTTGCTGACCAGCATCAGCTCTATCTTTACCTTGATTCTGCAAAATGTCGAATTTGAAATCTGCGAAGGAATTATTACCAACTGAGCCATTTAGATGGATTTGCTTTTTATCAATATCAGGATGATCCGGTAGGATCTGATGAGCTTGATAACCAAAAAGCAGAGTTTCCGGATTTCCGGTATCAAGCTGAATGTATTGTGTTTCTTCAATTCCATCAATTTTTATCGGTATCTGCAGAATTGCTTTTGTTGCATTTGGGTAATCAACCCATTTAATTTTGATCCAATCAAGTTTCATTTAGATGTTCCTTAATAAATTCAGTATAATATTGTATCGGTGCTCTGTAACACTGTTTTGAAATTACTTTCCTACCACAACCAAATGATTTCCCAGCGGATTAGTAAGCAAATCCTGAACAGAATACTCCTCATCCAGTTTCACTTTGATCTGGGTTCGGCAGAGATTTTCTGCATATCCGGATTCGATAATTTTACCTTCCACCTGCCAGACCTGATCCAAGTTTTTTCCACCAATTCGAATTAAGTTTACTTTTTGTAGCGGAAATTCTCCTTGAATTCCTACACCCAGGCCAGATTCGAAATGTGAACGGATCTTATAAACTGAGACTAAGCTGCAGGGAACGGTACAATGAGCCAGGATTAATGAATTTTCTTTTAGATTAATTTGAGATGGATTTGCCATCCAGGGAAGTTTGTTGTATTTTTTTAGTGCCCACATCATACCGATCGTGCTGTTCAAGTCACCTTCACAACCGGCAATAATTCCTTCATCGTTAAGACGTGAAAGAGCAAAACAACCGGTTGTTTTTAGCTTAAGAACCAGATCGAAACAGCGAATAGTGAGTGCATTAAGTTTATATTTATTCACCAGTTTTTTCAAAGCTAGATAAACTCGAATATTCTCATCAATTTCGTTTTCGGTTGGTTCCTGTACAGACTTTGCATCAGAAATAAAATCATGTTTGATTTCATCAATATCAGTTTCTGAGATTGTTTTTATCAGCTGTTTAACTTCTGATAAATCAATAGGAATAATTTCTGCTCCCCAAGTTTTGTGAATAGTTTCCACAGATGGACTGCTGGATACCAGCCAATCGGAGGGAGCACCGATCAAACCGATCCTGCTTCTTTTTAAAGCTTGCTGATCATTCAAACTTTGAATCGCAGGTTTATGCTCATCATCTAAAATTGTTGCAGCTTCTGGCAAATAAATGATCTTTCCATCAATTCCATCTTGCTGAAGTTTTGCCAATACTTCCAGGCAAACAGGTAGAGAGTTATGACTGGAATGAGCCAGAAGTATTGTCACTTCATTCACAAATATGGTGTTTCGTTTTTTCTGTAACTCCAAAACTTGTTGTTCAGTTCCACCAGTGATTATTAGGTAACAAACTTGTTCTTGATTTAAAAATTGATCTTTTGCAATCTGTTCGTATTTCAGATGATTCAAATATTCTGAATTCTGATTTATTATTGATTTTATTTCTTTTTCCGAAATAAAATCGGACGCTACTGGAATAAAACATTTCACGATTTGTCTCTAAATATTTTTACAATCCTTTCAGCAGTTTTGCCATCCCAGTATTTAGGGATTTTACCTTTTTTGGTGTTACCTTTTAAAATCTCATTTGCTTCATTTATGATGTCATCAGTTTCCAGCTTAACCAATTTATTTGTTCCTTCCCAAATGGTGATGGGACGCTCTGTATTTGGGCGCAAAGTAAGACAGGGAACTCCGAAATAAGTAGATTCTTCTTGAATGCCGCCAGAGTCTGTAAGAATGAATTTTGCTTCCATCTGTAGTTTTAGAAAATCATAATATCCAACCGGTTCAGTGAGTAAAAGATTGGACATATTCTTAACCATTTCTTCTAACCCGAATTCTTTGATCTGTTTCCTTGTTCGTGGGTGAATAGGGAAGATGAGTTTGATCGACTTAGAAATGTCTTCGAAAGCATTTAGTATTGTCAGCAAACCATTTTCACTATCTACGTTTGAAGGCCGATGTAATGTGATTAAAGCATAATTTTCAGCTTCCATTTTTAGAGTTTTCAAAATGTCGGAATTTCTGGCTTTATCTTTGTATTGAATCAGCGAGTCGATCATGATATTTCCAACAAAGAAAATCTTTTCTTTAGGAACACCTTCTTTCAGAAGATTTTCATCTCCATCAGTTGAAGGAGTTAGTAAATAATCTGAGATCGCATCAGTGAGAATACGGTTGATCTCTTCGGGCATAGTTCTGGCAAAACTGCGCAGTCCGGCTTCTACATGAGCAACTGGAATATGCAGTTTTACTGCATCGATAGCACAAGCAGATGTACTGTTTACATCACCCGCGACTATTACCAGATCTGGTTTGTTTTTCAGCAATACTTCTTCGTAACGTTCCATGATCTTGGCTGTTTGCTTTCCATGTGAGCCGCTTCCAACTTCCAAATATTCATCGGGAATCGGCATTTGCAGATCATCAAAGAAAAACTTACTCATTCTTTCATCATAATGCTGTCCGGTATGGATCAGCTTGATTTCAAATTCTCTGGGGAATTTTGCGAATTCTTTGTAGAGTGGAGCCATCTTCATAAAATTTGGTCTTGCTCCAACGATAATGTGTACCTTTTTCATGTTATTCCTTCAAGTTTAATTTGCTACTATTTATATAATTACTCCACCGCCCACAAGCATATCTTTCTGGTAGAAAACTGCCGATTGACCTGGAGTTACTGCACGAACTGGATCCTCTAAAACAATTTCTAAACTATCTCCCTTGCATTCCAGGTTTTTTACTGGAACAGGATGGCTGTTATACCGAATCTGAATTGAAATTTTATCATCTTCTTCAGGAATTACATCGATCCAATTAATTTTGTTAATTTTAAAATTGGAAACTAGCAGATCATCAGGATTATCAGTTACAACAAGTTCATTTCGTGTCACATCAAGTTTAACAACAAATAGTGGGGATATCCAAGGAGTATTTAGACCTTTACGCTGTCCGATTGTATAAAGAGGTAGTCCTCGATGTTTTCCGATTATTTTACCATCAGATAGAACAATATTGCCAACATTGAAATCAATATGTTTTTTTAAATATTCTTCGTAATGATCTTTGATAAAGCAGATTTCCTGGCTGTCAGTTTTTTCGTGTACTGGAAGTTCAAATTCAGCAGCAATTTTGCGGACTTCCGGTTTTGTTAAATGTGAAATGGGGAAGAGGGTTGTTGAGAGTTGTTTTTGATTCAGTGCCCATAAATAATATGACTGATCTTTTCTGGCATCAGCTGCTGTGTGGATTTGGAAGTGACCATATTCTTCAATCAATTTCACATAATGGCCGGTTGCTACTTTTTCTGCATCTAATTCCAGAACTTGTTCGTGAAAAACTCCCCATTTGATAGTTGGATTGCAAAGAGTACATGGATTTGGAGTTCGTCCGTTTGTATATTCTGCGATAAAGTTCTGCTCAACTATTCGATAAAAATCGTCTTTTATCTCTAAAACATGATGTTCAATACCTAGTTTATCACAAACCTTTGCAGCATCGACTACTGCTTGGTTTATACCTTCATCTTCTGCAAAACCATAACGTTCATTATCAAAATGACGCATCGTTACACCAAAAACTTCATGGCCTTCTCTTACCAGAAGAGCAGCAGCAACGGAGCTATCAACTCCTCCACTCATAGCGACTGCGAGTTTCAAGATTTAACCTCTTACTCTTTTTATATCAGCACCAATTTTATTAAGTTTTTCTTCGATTCGTTCATAACCTCGATCGATGTGATAGATCCTGGAAATTGTAGTAACACCATTAGCAGCTAAACCAGCTAAAACAAGTGTCGCACTGGCTCGCAAATCAGTAGCCATTACTTCTGCACCACTCAAAGATTTCACGCCTTTTACTGTAGCCACATTCTTATCCATTGTAATATCAGCGTCCAATCTATTGAGTTCGGCAACATGCATGAATCTATCTGGGAAAATCGTATCTTCGATAGTACAGTTTCCCACTGCCAGAGTCATCAATGCAAGATATTGAGCTTGCAGGTCTGTAGGGAAATCGGGGTATGGATTAGTTATCATATCCACAGCTTTAATGTTTTTTACAGGAAGAACTTTTATGTCTTTCTCACCAAGTTCAAATTTACAGCCTGCTTCTTCCAATATTTTTAGGAGTGAGTTGAGATGTTCAGGAATACAATTTGTTACTGTTATTTCACTTCCGGTAATCGTTCCGGCAATAACAAATGTTCCTGCTTCGATTCGATCCGGCATCATTTCCATTTCAGCTGGGTTCAGTTTACTTACACCATTTATTTTTAAATGAGAAGTGCCTTTTCCTTGAATATCAGCACCCATTAATGTTAAGAAATCAACAAGACTTCCAATATCAGGTTCCATGGCGGCATTGTAGATATTAGTTTCTCCTTTGGCTGTAACAGATGTCATCAAAGTATTACAGGTTGCTCCTACACTTACTTTTTCAAATCGGATCTCAGCACCTTTCAATTTTTTGCAGTTGGCAATGATATAACCGTGATCTGTTTCGATATTGGCATTCAAAGCTTCCATCGCTTTTAAGTGCAGATTCACTGGGCGGGTTCCAATTGCACAACCACCAGGAAATGAAACACGGGCTTGCCCAAATCTGGCTAGAAGAGGTCCCATCACGTATATTGATGCTCGCATTTTACTAACAAGTTCATAAGGTGCTTCACAGTAATTGGCATGAGTTGCATCGATTTCCATGATGTTATCGGCAAAATCTACACGAGCACCGATAACCCGTAAAACGTGAGCCATCATTTTAATGTCGTTCAAATAGGGAACGTTAATAAGACGGGATTTTCCTTTAGCCAAAAGAGCTGCGGCCATTATGGGAAGAATTGCATTCTTAGCACCACTTACTTCGATTGTTCCGCTTAGTTTTTTGCCGCCAGTTATTATAAATTTATCCATATTTTATCCTTAAATTTTACTATAAACAAATCTCAGTTACATATTTATACTGTATTGAATCAATTCAAGTATTTTCTAAAGATTTATACTTCAATTCTTACGATCCGGTCAAATCCATTCAAATCTTTCACTATTTCAATTTCATTGAATCCAGCATCCAACGCAATTTCTTTTACTTTCTGACCTTGTTCATGACCAATTTCAAAATAAATCTTACCATTCTTTTTTAAGAATTCTTTTGCTTGAGAAAGAATTTTTTTATAGAAAAATAAACCTTTATCTTCCGCTAATAATGCTTTTTCAGGTTCAAAGTTTAAAATTTCTTCTGGAAGATTATCATATTCATCTTTTGTAATGTAGGGTGGATTGGATACAATTATATCAAATTTACCTGAAATGTTTTCGAATAGGTCAGATTGCTGAAATTTAATTTGCATACTGTTGTTCTCAGCATTTTTATTTGCAATTTTTAATGCAAGTTCTGAAATATCTGTTGCAGTTATATTCGAATTAGAAAAATGCTTTTTTAGAGCAATTGCAATGCAGCCACTACCTGTTCCTATTTCCAAAATGCAATTAGGAATTTCATTTTCTTTGATGATCTTTTCAACTAGGTATTCAGTTTCTGGGCGAGGGATAAGAACAGAATTATCTACTTTGATCTTCAATCCGTAAAATTCTGTTTCACCCAAAATATATTGGATTGGTTCGAATCTGGTTCTACGGATTACCGCATTTTCGATCGTATTTTGTTGTTTAAAAGAAATTTCATCAATTGTGTGAAGATTCAATTCTAAACGGTTTAATTTTAAAAAAAAAGATATGATCAATTCGGAATCTAAAAGAGGATTTTCAATTCCAGCAAGCTCTAAATGTTTTATTGACCATTTTTTTATTTCTGAAACATTCATAATTTTCTTCACTTTAACAAAAAAACAACCTTCAAAAGAGTTCAGCCTTTGAAGGTTGTTTATAAAATAATTAAATATTAGTATCCACGAACTCTTTTTAATATTTTTTCCTGAATATTTACAGGAACTTTTTCATGTTTAATATATTCCATTGTATATACAGCACGTCCTTGAGTAAGAGATCGCAATGTAGTGGAATAGCCAAATAACTCACTCATGGGAACTTCAGCGGTTACTTCCTGCTTTAGATTCTGAGGGCGGATATGCTCGACTCTTCCACGTTTGGAATTAATATCACCAATTACTTCACCAACAAAGTCAGGTGGGGTGATAACATTCACCAGCATTATCGGCTCCATTATAGTTGCTTTGGCATTTGCTGAACGTAATCCGTTATTTACAGCAATAGAAGTAGCAATGCTGAAAGCTGTTTCGCTGGAATCAACTTCATTGAATTTTCCACCTATCAGTTCAATTTTAACTCTTTCGACAGGACTACTCATTATAGGTCCGTCTAAACAGGCATTCAAAGCACTTTCCTCAATTGCTTTCCAATAGATTTCTGGAATAATTTCTGATGATACAGAATTTACAAAAATATTCCTTTGTCCTTGAGCAAGTTCATCCTGTTGTAACGGAGAAATCCGCAATTTTACAACTGCATAAAGTCCTTTTCCATTCATTTCCCGAATGAAGTCTCCATTTCCAATAACAGTATGTCCTATTGTTTCTTTGTAAGTAACCTGAGGATTTCCTACATTTGCATGAACACCAAACTCTCTTTTCAGGCGATCAATAATGATTTCCAGATGCAGTTCACCCATTCCGGAAATTAGCGTTTGGCCTGTTTCTTTGTGCTGATTAACTTTGAAGGTTGGATCTTCTTCTGTAAGTTTATAAAGACTTTCTTCCAGAAGATCTTTATCTGCTTTCGTTTTAGGTTCAATAGCACGGGCAATTACCGAATCGGGAAAACTTAATTCAGCTAACAATAATCTATAGTTGATAGTTGTAAGCGTATCACCGGTTCGAATGTCTTTAGGGCCAACTAAAGCAGCGATATCTCCAGCGCGAAGTTCGGCGATATCTTTTTTCTTGTTGGAATGGATCTGCAGAATTCTGGAGATTCTTTCTTTTTTTAAAGTTCTTTGATTTTCTATAGTGCTGCTGCGTTTGGTAGTACCGGAATAAACTCTTATATAAACAAGTTTTCCTACATATTTATCGATTTGGATTTTAAAAGCGTAAGCCGAAAATTGTGATGAGAAATCTGGAATAACTTCTACTTCCTCTCCGGTTTTTTTGTGATGTCCTATAGGATGGGGGACATCCAGAGGTGAAGGAAGATAATCTGCTATAGCATCCAGCAAAAGCTGAATCCCAGTATTTTTTAGAGACGAACCACACATTACTGGAACGAATTGATGATGGCGTGTTGCTTTACATATAGCTGTCAGCAGCATCTCTTTATTGATATCTTCTTCTTCCAGATACCTTAGCATAAGAATGTCATCGAATTCCGATAGATGTTCGATCAATTGATCTCGATATTCCCGGGCTTGCTCCAAATATTCATCTGGAATGGGTTTGAATTTGTAATTCACACCCATTGTTGCTTGATCGAAGTAACAGGCTTGCATACTAACAATATCAATAACACCATCAAAATTATCTTCTTTGCCGATTGGAATTTGAATTGGTTTTGCATTTTTGGTAAGACGATCCTGGATCATATCAACAACATGATCAAAATCAGCTCCTGATCGATCCATTTTATTAATGAATGCTAACCTGGGAACGCTGTATTTGTCAGCTTGATGCCAGACAGTTTCCGATTGTGGTTCCACACCGCCAACAGCACAGAAAATTCCAACTGCTCCATCCAGAACTCGAAGAGATCTTTCAACTTCAGCTGTGAAATCTACGTGACCGGGAGTATCTATGATATTGATCTGTTTTTTTTGCCAGAAGCAGGTAGTTACTGCAGATGTAATTGTGATGCCGCGTTCTTTTTCCTGCGCCATCCAGTCCATTACGGCATTGCCGTCGTGAACTTCTCCCATTCTATGAATGATGCCGGTATAAAACAGCATCCTTTCGGTTGTTGTTGTCTTACCGGCATCAATATGGGCCATTATACCAATGTTACGAATTGAAGCTAAGATGTTCTCCTGTTTATGTATCGCAGATAAGTCGCTTTCCTTCGGCATAATGTTATTCTCATTTATACTCTAAAATGTGCGAAAGCTTTGTTTGCCTCAGCCATTTTATGAACGTCTTCACGTTTTTTGATACTAGCACCTTCTTTTTTGTATGCTGCCAGTAACTCTCCAGCTAAACGTTCTACCATTGTTTTTTCTGAACGGGCACGTGAATAGCTGATAACCCAGCGAAATGCCATTGCCTGTGCGTTCTTAAAATTAACTTCAGTAGGAACCTGGTAATTCGATCCACCAATACGACGTGAAACTACTTTGATAAGTGGTCTCACATTATCGATAGCTTGAGTGAAAATATCCAGAGGTTCTTCTTTTGTTTTTTCTGCCAGAATATCCATTGCATTGTACACAATTCTTTCAGCCAGACTTTTTTTACCTTCTTTCATTACAGTGTTTATGAATTTACTTAAGATAACACTTTTGTATTTCGGATCGGGAAATATCTCGCGTTCTAGTTGTTTACGTCTTCTTGACATTTATCCTATCCCCCTACTTCTTTGGTCTCTTGGTTCCATATTTAGAACGAGAATTAGTTCTGTTGTCAACTCCTGCTGTATCCAGAGCTCCACGAACTATATGATATCTAACACCTGGCAAGTCTTTTACCCTGCCGCCACGTACTAAAACAATACTGTGTTCCTGAAGATTGTGGCCTTCTCCAGGTATATACACTGTAACTTCAAATCCGTTTGTTAAACGAACTCTTGCAACCTTTCTCAAAGCTGAGTTAGGCTTTTTGGGAGTTGTTGTGTACACTCTTGTACAAACTCCACGTCTTTGCGGACAGGAAGAGAGAGCTCTATTTTTCTTTTTCTTCTCAATCTTCTTACGTCCTTTTCTAACCAATTGATTAATTGTAGGCACCGTTTTCCTCCATTTTTGGTTTTAGAAATCTAGGATGTCTTCAACAGATTCTGTTTTTTCGGCATGAGCAAATTCTTTGATGATCTCGCTAATTGATTTCCCCTCATCAACGGCATCTTTAACCTGGGTATTATAGAACTTAGTTCCAGTACCAATTGGAATTCTGTGTCCAATAATGATACTTTCTTTCAGTCCTTCCAGATTATCTACGCGTCCTTCGATGGAAGCCTGAGTCAAGACTTTGGTTGTCTCCTGGAATGAAGCGGCTGAAAGCCAGCTTTCAGTTAGAAGCGAAGCCTTGGTGATTCCCAGTAGAAGTTGCTCAAAGGTAGCTCCTTCGCCACCCTCTTCTTCGATACGTTTGTTTTCTTTCATCACCTGATTTCTATTTACTATTTCTCCTTCCAGGAACATTGAATGTCCCGGGTTAAGGATTTTGAGTTTTTTAAACATCTGGCGAATAATTGTGCCAATATGTTTATCATCGATCTTTACACCCTGCTTACGATATACTTCCTGTATTTCGTTCAGGATAAGCATCTGAGCTGCATTAATACCTTTTGCTCTCAAAATATCATGAGGGTCAAGTGGTCCATCTGATAAAGCATCTCCACTATCCACTATATCACCTTGATGAACAATAATACGTTTTCCTGGAGGGATTACGTATTTCTTTTCTGTTCCATCTTCGGCCAGCACAAAAATTACACGCCCGGATTTTGTCAAGTCACCGATTGTTACTCTACCGGAAATTTCTGACAAGATCGCTTTTTCTTTTGGAACACGTGCTTCAAACAAGTCTTGAACTCGTGGAAGACCACCAGTAATATCGCCTTGTTTTACAGTAAGTCGAGATGATTTACCTAAGATGTCTCCAGGATGCACATAAACACCATTTTCTATCTCTACGCTAAGTCCTGTAGGAATTGGAACCAGTGTTTCCTTATCGCTATCTCCGATAATTTTGAACTGAGCCTGCAGTTTACGATCTTTAGATTCAATAATTGTAATTTCACGAGAACCTGTGAGTTCATTAAATTCTTCTTTATAAGTAACATCTTTTACGAAATGTTCGAAGATCAATTTACCTTTTGCAGTAGCAATAAGAGGATTGTTGTAATGATCCCAGCTGAATAATTTTGTGTTTTTAACAACTCTCTGTCCATCTCTTATAAAGATCGTTGAAGCATATTCTACTTTAAAACTTTCCGGTTCTTCCTTTTCATCATCTGGAATAATATAAATTCTACCAAGATGACTGATAGAAACTAATTCGTTTTCCCTGTTTACTATAGTATTCATTTTCTTAAATTTGATAGTTCCATCAGTGTTGGCTGCTACTTCGGCTAGATCCACATCTGTACTAGCTGTTCCACCAATGTGGAATGTACGCAGGGTAAGTTGAGTGCCAGGTTCACCAATACTTTGAGCTGCTATAATGCCTACTGGTTCGCCAATAGTTACTGGTTTGTTGGTTCCCAGGTTTCTACCGTAACACTTCGCACATATCCCTTTTTCACTTTCACAAGTTAACACAGTTCTTATCTTTACTTTGTTAATACCATGATTCTGAATAAGTGTAGCCATTTCATTAGTGATTTCAGAATTTGCCTGAACAATGACTTTATCTGTAATTGGATCTACAATATCCTCTGCAGTTGTACGACCTTTGATCCTATCTTCAAGTGCTTCAACAGTTTCCAGACCTTCTTTCAAAGCTGTAACTGATAAACCCTCGATAGTGCCGCAATCTTCTTGTATAACTACTGCATTTTGGGCTACATCTACCAGTCTTCGTGTAAGATAACCAGCATCTGCAGTTTTCAAAGCTGTATCAGCAAGACCTTTTCGAGCACCATGAGTAGAAATAAAATATTCTAAAACGGTAAGACCTTCCTTAAAGTTAGATTTAATAGGAGTTTCAATAACTTCTGCTACGCCTTCAGAAAGTGTTCTGGAAGGTTTATCCATCAATCCACGCATAGCTCCAAGCTGCTTGATCTGATCTTTACCACCACGAGCACCGGAGAGATACATCATATTAATGGAATTAAATCCACCTTGATCTGCTTCTAATTCTTTCATCAAAACATCAGTTACTTTATCTGTAGTCATCTTCCATTTATCGATAACACGATTATAACGTTCAGTTTCAGTGATCTCACCATTCAAATAACTATTAATAATCTTTTGTACTTCGCGTTCTGTTTTTGCGATGATCTTGTTCTTATCTTTTGGAGAAATAACATCACTGGCACTAAATGTAATTCCAGCTTTAGTTGCATATTTAAAACCAAGGTCTTTTAAGTCATCCAAGAAATCAGCAGTTCTAGACTGCCCTACAGCTTCGTAGCATGTCATTGCCAGATCATTTAATTTTCCCTTAGTAAATATAAGATTCTGATAAGGAAGAGCATCGGGTAAAATCTGATTGAAAATTACTCTACCAACTGTTGTAGTTATTATTTGTCCATCAACAGACATGTTGATCCAAGAATGAATATTGAACTTCTGATCTTGCTTTTGATTGCCTTTGCCATTGTTCAGAAATTCTTCTTGTTCAAAGGCCAGCATCAACTCATCAGCAGAGCTAAAATGACGTAATTTTGTTGTATCTTCCGGCATTTCTTCACGCAGAACTGTGAGATAATAATTTCCTAAAACAATATCCTGATTTGTAGCCATTGCCAATTTTCCACTGGCAGGCAAGAGCAGGTTACGAGAAGAAAGCATAAGAATTCTAGCTTCCATTTGTGCTTCATGCGACAATGGAACGTGAACAGCCATCTGGTCACCATCAAAGTCAGCATTATATGGGATACATACCAAAGGATGCAATTCAATTGCTTTTCCTTCTGTAAGCACAGGCATAAATGCCTGAATACCATGTTTGTGAAGTGTAGGTGCTCTATTCAAAAGTACAGGATAATCTTTTATAACTTCTTCCAGGATCTGCCAGATTTCCGGTCTTTGTTTCTCTATTAACTTCTTGGCTGTTTTGGCTTTTTCAGCTTCACCAAGTTTTTCCAATCTTTCAATAATAAAAGGTTTGAATAGTTCAATCGCCATTTCTTTTGGCAGGCCGCATTGATGCAGTTTCAAGTTCGGGCCTACAGTAATAACTGAACGACCGGAATAATCTACTCGTTTTCCCAAAAGATTTTGACGGAATCTTCCACTCTTACCTTTTAACTGATCAGCAAGAGCTTTCAAAGGTCTATTTCCACGACCTTTAACTGGGCGGGATTTACGTGAGTTATCAATAAGCGCATCAACAGCTTCCTGAAGCATACGCTTCTCATTACGCAAGATCACTTCAGGAGCATTAATGTCTAGAAGCCCGCGTAAACGGTTGTTACGAGTAATAACTCTACGGTATAATTCATTAAAATCTGCTGTGGCAAACCTTCCACCTTCCAGTTGTACAAGAGGTCGAAGAGTTGGAGGCAGCACAGGTAGTACTTCTAAAACCATCCAGGCAGGATTGTTCTGAGATTTACGGAAAGCATCAACTATTTTTAAACGTTTGATAGCTTTCTGTTTCTTTTGAACAGAAGTTTCCATTTTGATAATAGTACGCAGATTCATAGCTTCATCTTCCAGATTGATCTCATCTAGAAGAAGCTTGATAGCTTCTGCACCCATCATTGCATTAAAATCTTCACCTACGCGATCACGGATTTCATAATATTCGTCTACATCTACCAGATCGGTTTTTTCATAATCGCTGTCGCCAGGATTCAAAACGATGAAAGATTCATAATAAAGAACTCTTTCAAGTTTTGTAACAGGCATATCCAAAAGAGTACCGATTACACTTGGCATGCTTTTTACAAACCAGATGTGAGCGATTGGAACTGCCAGTTCGATGTGCCCCATACGGGAACGACGAACTCGGGATGTAGTAATTTCTACACCGCAACGATCACAAACTGTATTCTGGAAACGCTTTTTCTTGTATTTTCCACAACTACACTCGTAATCTTTTTCAGGACCAAAAATACGTTCACAGAAAAGACCGCTTTTTTCTGGTTTTAAAGTACGATAATTAAGTGTATCGGATTTTGTTACTTCACCATAACTCCATTCACGAATTATATCAGGTGAAGCAATCTTGATTCTAACTTTATCGTATTTTTCTATTCTTTTATCTCGTTTAATTTCTCTAATCACTTGTAGACCTCCGCTATCACTCTTTGTTTGCTAAGAAATCAATATCGAAGCAAAGTGATTTAAGTTCACTAACCAGCACATTAAATGATTCTGGAATGCCTGGTTTTGGTGGATTTTGTCCACTTGTTATAGCTTTGAAGGCATTAGTTCTACCATCAACATCATCACTTTTTACAGTTAACATTTCTTCCAATAATCTAGAAGCTCCATAAGCTTCCAGAGCCCAAACTTCCATCTCTCCTAATCTCTGACCACCGTGTTGAGCTTTACCACCCAATGGCTGCTGAGTTATGAGTGAATAAGGACCTGTAGATCTAGCATGCATTTTATCTGCAACCAGGTGATTAAGTTTAAGCATATACATAATTCCAACAGTTACTCTTTCTTTGAAAGATTCACCAGTCTTACCATCATATAAAACCTGCTTTCCATCTAAAGGAAGTTTTGCTTTTTTCATTTCATTGGCTATATCTGCCAGGGTAGCACCATCGAAAACTGGAGTTTCTACATTAAGACCAAGAATTTTAGCTGCCATTCCCAGGTGAGTTTCCATGATCTGCCCGATATTCATACGAGAAGGTACACCAAGTGGGTTCAAGATAATATCTACCGGTTCACCATTTTCCATGAACGGCATATCTTCGATCGGACTAATTCGTGAAATAACACCTTTGTTTCCATGACGTCCAGCCATTTTATCACCAACAGCTATTTTACGTTTTTTGGCGATATACACTTTCACCATTTTACGTACGCCATAAGGAAGTTCATCACCGTGCTTAAGTCTTTCCTGAGCTTTTTTGTAGAGGTTTGTACTTTCTTCTTCAGCTAATTTAGCTTTAAGAATAATGTTATTATAGATTTCCTGATTCTTTTCGAAATCTTCAATAAGATCATAATCAAGGTTGAGACGTTTGAAATTGATTTTCTTCAAATCTGCTTGAGTTATTTTCTTACCGGAAGGAATAAAGAACATATTAGTTTTTTCATCTACGATATTCTTTGCCACCTGTCCAAGTAGAACAGCTTCAAACTTACTTTTCAGGAATTCTTCTATACGTTTGCGACGATCAACTCTTTCTAGTTTAATACGGCTAAGTTCTTCTTGTTTTCTTTCCTGTTCTTCGATTTCATCGATACCTTCTAAACGGGAGAAAACTTTTACATCGATAACCACGCCTTCCATTCCCGGCTTAGCTTTAAGAGAGCTATTTGTAAAGTCACCAGCACGGTCTCCAAACAGAGCACGCATCAGGTTTTCTTCCGGGGAAGGATCAATGTCTACGTTTTTAGGAGTGATCTTACCAACAATTATATCACCAGCTTTTACAACAGAACCAACTCTAATGATACCTGTTTTATCCAGGTTTCTCAAAGATTTTATTGGTACGTTTGGTATATCATAAGCAAGCTCTTCCTTGCCGTTTTTCATGTTTCTTACCAGAACTTCATGCTCTTCGATATAAACAGATGTAAGCATGTCTTCACGAGCTACGTTTTCACTAAGAATGATAGCATCCTCATAATTATAGCCATACCAGGGCATAAAAGCCACAAGCATATTGCGACCAAGAGCCAGTCTGCCTTCATTTATAGAAGGGCCGTCAGAAAGAAGATCACCTTTTTTAACCTGGTCACCTTTTTTAACTGTAGGACGTTGACTTACACATGTATCCTGATTTGAACGAGCAAATTTCTTCAGATAAACTCTGTTTTGAGTTCCCATATCTAATATACTGTCATCCGGATTCTTTCTTTTTATATCAACGTATGAACTCGTAACTTTGGTTACTTTCCCATCGTAAGGAGCAATAGCCACTACACCACTGTCAGCAGCAATTATGCCTTCCATACCAGTTCCAACCATCGGAACTTCAGGACTGATAAGTGGCACAGCCTGACGCTGCATGTTTGAGCCCATTAGTGCTCGGTTAGCATCATCATGTTCCAAGAAGGGGATCATTGCAGCAGAAACAGAAACGATCTGTTGCGGAGATACATCCATATATTGAACAGTTTCCGGTTGAACCTGTTCGAATTCACCTTTGCGACGAGCAAATACAAGTTTATCTGTAATCTTCATCTTCTCGTCATAATTTATATTTGCCTGAGCAATAATGCTGCTTTCTTCCTGGAATGAATCTAAATATTCTACATCTTTAGTAATCTTGCCGTCTTTTACTTTTATGTAAGGTGTTTCCAGAAAACCAAGTTCATTAACTTTAGAGAACATTGCAGGTGAGGATATCAAACCAATGTTGGGACCTTCAGGAGTTTCAATAGGGCAGATACGTCCATAATGAGAATAATGAACGTCACGGACTTCAAATCCGGCTCGCTCACGAGTAAGACCACCAGGTCCAAGGGCAGATAATCGACGTTTGTGAGTTACTGCAGTTAAAGGATTGGTTTGCTCCATGAACTGAGATAGCTGACCAGTTAAGAAAAAGGCTTGAACAACAGCGATAAGTGCATTACTATTAATAAGATCATGAATTGTAACTTCATCTGCATTGGCAATAGACATTCTTTCTACACAAGTTCTTGCTACGCGAGATAGGCCAATATTAAATTGCTCTTCTAAAAGCTCACCCACAGTACGAACACGTCTATTGGCAAGATGGTCGATATCATCAGTTGTATCTTCATCTTTATAAACAGCAATCAATTTTTCAATAATCGCGATAAAATCTTCTCTAGATAAAATATGAATGGAAGGATCAATATCCAGACCAAGTCGGGTATTAAGTTTATACCTTCCTACTTTACCAAGATTATATCTTCTTTCGTTAAAGAACATACGATTGAATAGATCAAGTGCAGCTTCGAACGTAGGTTCTTCGCCCGGTCTGATCAGTGTATAAATTTTCTTAAGAGCTTCTTCCTGATTTGTTGTCTGATCTTTAGCAATAGTTTGCTCCAGGATTTTCCTGGTGATTTCAGATTCCGGCTTGATAACAGTGATTTTTTTTATACCGGCTTCATTAAGTTTTTCTATTACTTCATCATCAATTTCAGAGCCTGCATCAAACACGATTTCACCAGTTTCTTTGTCCATTATGTCACTGGCAAAAAATCTTTCTTTAGAATCGGCTACTTTTATGTCTTCATTTTGATAAAAATAATTTCGCAGGTCATCATTAGTAGAAAGACCTATTGCTCTTAGCAGTATTGTTGCAGGAAGTTTACGCCTTTTATCAATTAATATGAACATCGCATCATAGCTGTCCATATTAAATTCCAACCAAGATCCAGTGTAAGGAATAAGCTTAGCAGAATATAGTGTTTTTCCACTTGCGTGTTTAGCTTCAGAGTAGAAGATTCCGGGAGAACGATGTAACTGACTAATAATAACACGTTCTGCACCGTTAATTATGAATGTTCCCTGATCTGTTACTAAAGGAACTTCACCCAGGAATACATCCTGTTCAATAGTACTCTTTACTCTTTTTTCACCGGTTTCTTTTAAAATTTCTTCATCATAAATGATGAGACGCATTCGGGCTTTAACGGGTGCTTGGTACGAAAGGTTTCTTTCTATACATTCATTTGTAGAATATTTTTCTTTCAGAACAATATAATCTATAAATTCAAGATGATAAATACCTTTCTGGTCTTCCAATGGAAAAATCGAGGTGAGTACAGCCTGTAAACCAATTTCTGAGCGTTTTCTGGGATGTACATCTTTTTGCAGGAAATCGTTATACGAATCCACTTGCATAGCTAGCAGATTTGGAATCTGCACATCTGGAAGGCCTGCACTTTCAGCCTTTTTGCGGATACGGGAATAACTTTTAATATTCAAAAGCTTCTTCTCCTTTCAGGTAAATAAGCGATTATTCGCTTAGTAATTTATTATATTATAAATAAACTGAACGGAAGTGAGCATAAATGTGCACACTTCCGTCGAAATTGACCAAATTATTTTACTTCTACTGTAGCGCCAGCTTCTTCAACTTGAGTCTTAATTGATTCAGCTTCTTCTTTTGATACACCAGTAACGATTGGGTTAGGGCAGCCATCTACAAGATCTTTTGCTTCTTTAAGACCAAGTTTTGTGATAGCACGAACAACCTTGATTGTTTGAATTTTCTTTGCACCAGCACCTGTCAGAATTACATCAAACTCTGTTTTTTCTTCTACTTCTTCAGCAGGAGCAGCACCAGCAGCAGCTACAGCAACAGGAGCAGCTGCAGTAACACCAAACAGTTCCTCAAGTTCTTTCACAAGTTCAGAAAGTTCGATAACTGTCATTTCTTTAATGATATCAATTACTTGTTGTTTTTTATCAGCCATTTTATCCTCCACAGATATTATTATTTAATTATTTTCTTCTTGTTTTTTGGCTACGGCATCTACCGCATAAACAAATTTTCTAATGATTCCCTGCAGGGCACCAACTATTCCAGACATAGGTGCATTGAATCCTTGCAGAACCATAGAGAGTAAAGCTTCTTTGCTAGGCAGCTTGGCCAGTTGTTCCAGCTCAGCAGCCTGCATAAATTTACCAGAAACATATCCAGTTTTAAATGTTGGGAATTCTTTTTCATTCATAAGATCATTCTTAAATCTGGAAAGCTCTCTTGCGGGAGCAACTTCATCACCTTTGCAGGCAGCAACTGCAGTTGAACCAACTAAGCTTTCATCAAGATCTGTAATTCCCAATTCATTGAGAGCTATTTTAATGAATGAGTTTTTAGACACAAAGTAATCTACCCCTGCGTTTCTCATTCTATTACGAAGCTCATCAACTTCTTCGATATTAATGCCTTTGTAATCGACTAAAACAATCGATTTTGCATCATCAAGTCTTTCTTTAATTCTTTTAACTTCTTCAATTTTATAAGGTTGTGCCATATCTCACTCCTACTTCTTTGCTTCTAATGCAGCAGCAGCCACATCGAGCTTGATACCGGGACCCATTGTTGAAGTAACGGCGATACTTTTAATGAACACACCTTTTAATGCAGCGGGTCTTTCTCTTATGATCGCTGCGATAATTGCTATAATGTTATCTTTCAACTGGTCAATTTCAAAGCTAAGTTTTCCACCAATAATATGGAGATTGGAAAATTTATCAATACGATAAGTTACCTTACCACCCTTTGAATCATTAACAGCCTTTGTAACATCCATAGTAACAGTTCCGACTTTTGGATTTGGCATTAAGCCACGAGGACCCAACACACGACCCAATCTACCAATTTTACCCATTAGATTTGGAGTTGAAATTGCAACATCAAAATCAGTCCAGCCAGACTGGATTTTTTCAACGTATTCATCAACACCAACAAAATCGGCACCGGCAGCTTTAGCTTCTTCAGCTTTGTCACCTTCGGCGAAAACCAGTACTTTTACTGTTTTTCCGCTTCCATGTGGCAGTACCAAAGAGTTTCGGATTTGTTGATCTGCTTTTCGAGGATCGACACCAAGATTCATATGAATCTCAATAGTTTCATTGAACTTAGTTGTAGGAAAACTTTTCAGAATTCCAAGAGCTTCATCAAGTTCATATCGCTTATTTTTGTCGACCATCGAGTGAGCTTGTTTGTACCTTTTACTAGCCATTTACACTCCTTTTCGATAATCTCCTGCTTTTCATATGGAACAGAGTTTAGTCTACGACTTCTACTCCCATATTTCTTGCAGTGCCTTCTATCATACGCATAGCACCTCTCATGTCATATGCGTTTAAATCTACCATTTTAAGTTCTGCAATTTTCTTCACCTGAGCTTTAGTGATCGTGCCAACTTTTTCTCTGTTAGGTTCTCCGGAACCTTTTGCCAAACCAGCTTCTTTTTTAATAAGTACAGCAGCTGGAGGTGTTTTAATTTCAAATGTATAAGATTTATTCTTTTTTACATAGATTACAACTGGGAAGATCATCCCAGGTGAATCTTTTGTTTTATCGTTGAACGCTTTACAGAATTCACCAATATTGATTCCAGCCTGACCCAATGCCGGTCCTACAGGAGGAGCCGGAGTTGCTTTACCAGCCGGTAATTGAAGTTTTACTACATGTTCTACGCCTTTAGGTTTTGCCATTATTTCCTCGTAACTACAAAATTTCTACTTGGTCTGTTTTAACTTCTACAGGTGTTACACGGCCAAAAACTGTAACTTTAACAGTAAGTTTCTTTTTATCTTCACTTACTTTGCCTATTACACCATCAAATTCATTAAAAGGACCATCAGTGATTTTAACCATATCTCCCGGTAGGAAATCGTAAGTATCTGTTTCAGATTTATCACGATCTGCTATACCTAGAAGACGATTAATTTCATGTTCGCTTAAAGGTTGAGGTTTTTTCCCATTTCCCAGGAAGTGTGTTACACCCGGTAAACCTACTACAAATGTGATGAATTCGGGTGAAAGATCTGCTTCAATGATAATATAGCTGTTGAACAGCTTCTTTTCACGTTCTACTTTTTTCCCGTCTCGAATATGGAATGTCTTCTGGGTTGGAATTAAAATCTGTCCCAGATTAGATTCAAGAGGGGTATCTATTAGTCCCTTCTCAATAGATTCTTTGATCTTGAATTCATGGGAAGCGTAAGTATGAACGACGTACCATTTCATGAGTTTGCCTCGTAAATTCCTTTAGCTTTTTAACAAAAGTGTTCTGATAAGATATCCAAAACCAGTATCTACTAATGCTAAAAAAATTGCGACAATCGCTGACATCAATATTACTACTGTTGTGCCTTCTTTGATATCATCTTTAGAAGGCCAGGATACATATTTCAATTCGGCATATACATTTTTAAAAAATGTTCTGATTTTATTAATCATAATTATCTCGCAATTTATTAATGGCAGGCCCGGCAGGAATTGAACCCGCAACCCCTGGTTTTGGAGACCAGTGCTCTACCAATTGAGCTACAAGCCTACACTAATAAATTTATCTAGTTTGTTTATGGTCAGTATGTTTTCTACACTTAGGACAGAACTTTTTATATGCTACTCTTTCTGGATGAAGTCTTTTGTTCTTCTGTGTAGAATAATTTCTATTCTTGCATTCTTCGCAAGCTAAAATAATGATTTCTCTCATGATACTAATCCCTATACAGCAACGTCGCCCACAACACCGGCACCGATGGTTCTACCACCTTCACGGATAGCGTAACGAAGTCCTTTTTCCATTGCGATCGGGGTGATCAGTTCTGCATTGATCGTTACGTTATCACCTGGCATTACCATTTCCACTCCCTCAGGAAGTGTAAGGGT